>Ga0075019_10000042_pt1 | contig 76248 bp, 61 predicted proteins | sample ColStrG_CSR_2013_FD_71473 | JGI IMG/M metagenome (GOLD analysis project Ga0075019, IMG submission 71473) | Freshwater sediment microbial communities in response to fracking from Pennsylvania, USA - Cold Stream Run_MetaG_CSR_2013 | ecosystem: Environmental > Aquatic > Freshwater > Creek >...
AAACCGCCTCTACGCCCGCAACGATTCGCCGGTTACCCGCGTCATCTTTAATCCGGGTGATACCATCACCAGCCACGAAGGCTGGCAGATGCGCGTCGATGAAGTACGCAACGAAAATGACCTGATGACCTATATCGGTACCCGTCTGGATACCGAAGAAAGCGACGTGATGCTGCGCGAAGTGATGCTCGACAGCAAGCTGGTGTTCAGTAAGCCGCAGGATCGCCTGTTTGCCGGCCAGCTCGACCGGATGGATCGTTTTGCCCTGCGCTTCCGCGCCCGTAAATACCAGAGTGAGCAATATCGCCTGCCAATCAGTGGCTTACGCGGTATGCGTACCAACCTGATCCCTCACCAGCTGCATATCGCCCACGATGTGGGCCGTCGACATGCGCCGCGCGTGCTGCTGGCCGATGAAGTTGGCCTGGGTAAAACCATTGAAGCCGGGATGATCATCCAGCAGCAGCTGCTGGCTGGCCGGGCTGACCGGGTGCTGATCGTGGTCCCTGAAACTTTACAGCATCAGTGGCTGGTCGAGATGCTGCGCCGCTTCAACCTGCGCTTTGCGTTATTTGATGACGACCGCTATACCGAAGCGCAGCACGACAGCGATAACCCGTTTGAAACCGAGCAGCTGATTATCTGCTCACTGGACTTCGTACGCCGTAACAAGCAGCGTCTTGAGATGCTGGCGGATGCCGAATGGGACCTGCTGGTGGTCGATGAAGCGCACCATCTGGCCTGGTCAGAAGGCGAGCCAAGCCGTGAATATCAGGTTATCGAACAGCTGGCAGAGAAAACCGCCGGGGTTCTGCTGCTGACTGCTACGCCAGAGCAGCTGGGCATGGAGAGTCACTTCGCCCGTCTGCGCCTGCTCGATCCTAATCGTTTCCATGACTTCGCCGCCTTTGTTGAAGAGCAACAGCATTTCCGTCCGATTGCCGATGCCGTTACGGCGTTGCTGGCAGATAAAGCGATCTCCCAGGAGGAGATGAACCGGATCAACGATCTGGTCGGCGAGCAGGACATTGAGCCGCTGTTGCAGGTCGCCAACAGCGATCGTGACGGCAAGCTGGAGGCACGTCAGGAGCTGATCTCAATGCTGATGGATCGCCACGGCACCAGCCGCGTGCTGTTCCGTAACACCCGTAACGGGGTTAAAGGCTTCCCGAAACGCGAACTGCATCAGATCCGCCTGCCACTGCCTGCGCAGTATCAGACGGCGATTAAAGTCTCCGGCATTATGGGCACGCGCAAAAGCGCTGAGGAGCGGGCGCGCGACCTGCTCTACCCGGAGCAGATTTATCAGGAATTTGAAGGCGACAGCGGCACCTGGTGGAACTTCGATCCGCGCGTGGAATGGCTGATGGGCTATCTCACCAGCAACCGTAAAGAGAAAGTGCTGGTGATCTGCGCGAAAGCCGCCACCGCGTTGCAACTGGAGCAGGTGTTGCGTGAGCGCGAAGGCATCCGGGCGGCAGTGTTCCACGAAGGTTTGTCGATCATTGAACGTGACCGCGCGGCAGCCTGGTTCGCCTCGGAAGAGAATGGCGCGCAGGTACTGTTGTGCTCCGAAATCGGTTCTGAAGGCCGTAACTTCCAGTTCGCCAGCCGTCTGGTGATGTTCGACCTGCCGTTTAACCCGGACCTGCTGGAGCAGCGTATTGGTCGTCTGGATCGCATCGGCCAGGCGCACGATATTCAAATTCTGGTGCCGTGGCTGGAGCAGACCGCACAGGCGGTACTGCTGCGCTGGTATCATGAAGGGCTGGATGCGTTTGAACATACCTGCCCGACCGGCCGGACCCTCTATGACAGCGTGCATTCGCGGCTGATCGGCTATCTGGCCGCGCCAGAAAACAGCGAAGGTTTTGATGCGTTTATCATAGACTGCCGCAAACAGCATGACGCGCTGAAATCGCAGCTTGAACAGGGTCGCGATCGCCTGCTGGAGTTAAACTCCAACGGTGGTGAGTCAGCTCAGCTGCTGGCAAATGCCATCAGCGAGCAGGATAACGACACCGGCCTGGTGAACTTCGCGCTCAACCTGTTTGATATCGTCGGCATCAATCAGGAGGATCGCAGCGATAACCTGATTGTGCTGACCCCTTCCGACCACATGCTGGTGCCCGATTTCCCTGGACTGCCGGAAGATGGCTGCACCATTACCTTTAACCGCGATCAGGCGCTGTCTCGCGAGGATGCCCAGTTCATTACCTGGGAACATCCGCTGATCCGCAACGGCCTGGATTTGATCCTGTCCGGCGATACCGGCAGCAGCGCACTGTCACTGCTGAAGAACAAAGCGCTGCCGGTAGGAACGTTGCTGGTCGAGCTGATCTATGTGGTTGAAGCGCAGGCACCGAAGCATCTGCAACTGACCCGCTTCCTGCCGCCAACGCCAATCCGTCTGCTGCTGGATCGCAATGGCACCAACCTGGCGGGCAAAGTGGAGTTCGAAAGCTTTAACCGTCAGCTGAATGCGGTTAACCGTCATACCGCCAGTAAACTGGTGAATGCGGTGCAGCAGGATGTGCATGCGATTCTGACCCAGGGCGAAGAGAGCGTGGTCAGCGAAGCGCGTGCGGTGATTGATGCTGCACGGGCCGAAGCGAACGAGAAGCTGGGTGCAGAACTCTCCCGTCTTAACGCGCTGAAAGCAGTGAACCCGAACATCCGTGACGATGAAGTCGAGGCGCTGGAAAGCAACCGTGCACAGGTGCTGGCTAGTCTCGACCAGGCCAACTGGCGCCTCGACGCGCTGCGCCTGATTGTGGTGACCCACCAGTAAGCTCAGAGGCCTGGCCCTTCCTGCTGACAACCGCCAGCCAGGTGGGTCTGGTCGCAAGCGGGAAACTCAACATGCAGGGAACACGGGCTGATGAGGAAAGCGTCCTTCGGATCGGACCGTGTTTCCTGCAATGGCACGCTCTCACCGCTTAGCGGGCCAGACTTTGTCAATTATCTCAGGGGCCTGGCCCTTTATTTTTGGAAAGCCCCATGGAACCTTATAATCCACCGCATGAACCCTGGCTGCACATTCTTTATCAGGATGCGCACATCATGGTGGTGAACAAACCCAGCGGTCTGCTCTCGGTACCCGGTCGGCTACCTGAGCACAAAGATAGCGTAATGACGCGGATACAGCGTGATTGCCCGCAGGCCGAATCTGTCCACCGGCTTGATATGGCGACCAGTGGCGTGATGGTGGTGGCGCTGACTAAGGCTGCTGAGCGCGAGCTGAAACGACAGTTCCGTGAGCGGGAGCCTTCCAAGACCTACGTGGCCTGCATCTGGGGTCATCCGGCAACAGAAGAGGGATTGGTTGATCTGCCGCTGATTTGCGACTGGCCAAATCGTCCGAAGCAGAGGGTCTGCTTCGAAACCGGCAAAGCTGCGCAGACGGCGTATCAGGTGCTGGAATACCGTGCGGATAACAGTGCGCGCGTGTCGCTGAAGCCGATTACTGGCCGCTCACACCAGTTGCGAGTGCATATGCTGGCGCTGGGCCATCCGATTCTGGGTGATAACTTCTATGCGCATCCGGAGGCCAAAGCCATGGCCCCCCGTTTGCAACTGCATGCTGAGTCACTGACCATCACCCATCCGGCATTTGGTAATGCCATGACGTTTCGTCAGCCCGCCGATTTTTGAGGTTTACTGCCCACGGCTGCCATGACCTCTTCTGTTGCAGAAGCGCCACGGCAGCAGCGTGATTACTTAAAGCCTTTCTCTTTACGAATCAGGTCATACGCCGCCTGAATTTCCTGCGCTTTCTGCTTCGCCATCTCCATCATTTCTGGCGGTAACCCTTTCGCCACCAGCTTGTCAGGATGATGCTCGCTCATGAGTTTGCGGTAGGCGCGTTTAATGGTGGTGGCGTCATCGCTGCTCTTCACCCCCAGCACGCTGCAGGCATCTTCCAGCGTTGGCCCGCGTTGCGCCTGCTGAAAACCGCCTGAACTGCGCTGACCACCGCCAAACTGCTGGCCCCCTTCCATCATGCGCAGAAACTGATCGAACTGACCGTGCGAAATGCCCAGCTCTTCGGCGATGACGTAGAGCACCTGTCGCTCATTGGGATGCAGTGAACCATCGGCAAAAGCGGCCTGAATCTGGATCTCCAGGAACATCCGAATCAGATCGAACCGGCCAAAACAGGCGCTACGCAGTTCACGCAGTTTGCTGCGCAACGGGTAATCCGCCTGCTTGCCTTCGCGGAACGCGCGCTGAGCAGCAGTGCGTGAGTCACCGTGCAGTTGCATCCGCTCCATTAACAGCGAAGCAATCTGAATATCAGCTTCCGTGACGCGCCCTTTTGACTTGGTCAGATGGCCCATCACCTGAAAGGTGGTGCTGAAAAACAGCGTCTGTCGGGTCTGATTATTTGAGAAGTAAGCCTTGCCTTTCGCGCCGCGTACTTTGTCAATCATATGGCCAATGATCAAACCGATCACAATACCCCAAAAGCCTGCGCCGGAAAGTAATCCCACCGCCAGACCCATAACTTTTCCCCAGTAGCGCATAAACTCCTCAATTCGCCATGCTTGCGGCTGAAAATTGCATTATCATACCTGTCATTTATCTCAGCGCCTAACGGCAACGCTGACAGACCAGGATTAACACTGGCACAACGCCGGGCAGTAAGTTAGTCTCTGACCCGATTGTCGGCATGATGCCAGTTTTCATGGAATTCTCGATACCGCGTATGAAAAAACATATACCTACCCTGCTGGCCACACTGATCGGCGCAGCCATTAGCCAGCAAGCCTTTGCCGACGATTTGATGTCGCAGTGTATGTTAGGCGTGCCGAGTTATAACCGCCCGCTGGTGAATGGCGATACCAATCAGATGCCTGTCACCATTCACTCCGACGCCGCTAAAGGGAACTATCCCAATGATGCGGTATTCACCGGCAATGTGAATATTGAGCAGGGCAACAGCCGTATGCAGGCTGATGAAGTTCAGCTTCACCAGCGCCAGCAGGAAAGCCAGACAGCCCCCCTACGTACCGTCGATGCCCTCGGTAATGTGCACTACGATGACAATCAGGTCATCCTCAAAGGTCCGAAAGCCTGGTCAAATCTAAACAGCAAAGATACCAATGTCTGGAATGGTCAGTACCAGATGGTAGATCGTCAGGGACGCGGCACCGCAGATCAGATGAAGCTGCGCGACAATAACCGCTACACCATTCTTGAAAATGGCACCTTTACTTCCTGTTTACCCGGTTCCAACAGCTGGAGCGTGGTAGGTTCAGAAGTGATCCAGGATCGCGAAGAGGAAGTGGCGGAGATCTGGAACGCCCGCTTTAAGCTCGGTTCGGTTCCGGTGTTCTACAGCCCCTATCTGCAGTTACCGATTGGCGATCGTCGTCGGTCCGGTTTCCTGATCCCGAATGCAAAATATGGCAGCAATAATGGCTTTGAGTTCATGCTGCCCTATTACTGGAACATTGCCCCGCAGGCCGATGCGACCATTACGCCGCACTACATGAGTAAGCGCGGCATGCAATTCCAGAACGAATTCCGTTATCTGACCACGCTGGGTGCCGGTCTGGTCGAATTCGACTACCTTGGCTCAGATAAACAGTACGATAACGACAAAGCGGTGCGCGGCATCGCCGAAAATGACAGCTCGGATCGTTGGTTGTTCTACTGGCGTCATGCTGGCGTTTATGACCAGAACTGGCGTTTCAGCGCGGACTACACCAAGGTCAGCGATAAATACTACTTCAACGATCTCGACTCGAAGTACTATAGCTCGACCGACAACTACGCCACACAGAAATTCAGCATTGGCTATGCAGACACCAATTGGGACGCCACGCTCTCCACCAAAGATTTCCAGGTCTTCGGCGATACCACCAGCAATAACGTCTACCGCGCCATGCCGCAGCTGGACGTCAATCTCTATCAGAACGATATCGGCCCATTTGATGGACGGGTCTATGCGCAGGCGGTGAAGTTCACCAACGTCAGCAGCCGCTATCCTGAAGCAACCCGCTTACATGTTGAGCCAACGCTGAACCTGCCGCTGTCCAACGGCTGGGCCAGTCTGGATACTGAAGCGAAGTTCCTGGCAACCCATTACCAGCAAACTAACGTTGATTATTACAACAATAATTTTGCGAACAATAATGGGAAAAGTGGCGATCTGGATGAGTCGGTAAACCGCACCCTGCCGCAATTTAAAGTTGATGGCCGGCTGGTGTTTGACCGCGATATGAATTCCGCTGTGGGTTACACCCAGACGCTGGAACCACGGGTGCAGTACCTTTATATTCCGTATCGCAATCAGAGCAATATCTATCCGTACGACTCAACATTGCTGCAAACCGACTACACCGGTCTGTTCCGCGATCGCACTTATAGCGGCCTGGATCGCATCGCTTCCGCCAATGAAGTGGCTACCGGCGTCACCTCGCGTATTTATGATACCGATCTGGTTGAACGTTTTAACGTTTCTGTGGGTCAAATCTACTCGTTTACCCCTTCTCGCACTGGTGTGAATCAAACCAGTAAAGAAGATGATACCGGCAGCCTGATCTGGGCTGGCGATACATACTGGAAAATCAGCGATCGCTGGGGCGTCCGGGGTGGGCTGCAATATGACACCAAACTCGACAACGTCTCCCAGGGCAATACCGTACTGGAATACCGTCGTGATGCCGACCGCATGGTGCAGCTGAGCTACCGTTACAGCAGCCCGGAGTATGTTGCGACCGCGCTGAACGATAGCAGCCTGGTTACGAATCCTATCTACAAAAATGGGATTTCACAGGTGGGTACCACGGCCAGCTGGCCGATTGCTGACGCATGGTCTGTGGTAGGCGCTTACTACTACGATACTCGTAACACGCGTCCGGCTTCACAACTGGTTGGCCTGCAATACAGCTCATGCTGTTACGCTATCCGGGTCGGTTATGAACGCAAAATTAACGGTTGGGAAAACAACGACAGTAAGTACGACAACCAAATCTCATTCAACATTGAGCTGCGTGGTCTGAGTCCGAACTATGGCTTAGGCACCAACGATATGCTGCGTCAGGGTATTATCCCTTACCAGCCTGCTTTCTGATGTTGTGATGTTTGACAGGCAATCCCGCAGTGCGGAACCAACAATGGATAAAGTATGAAGAACTGGAGAATGCTGATTCTTGGTGTGGCAATCAGTGCCAACACCGCGTTCGCAGCACCACAAGTCGTTGATAAAGTTGCAGCCGTGGTCAATAACGGTGTGGTTCTTGAGAGTGACGTGGATGGCATGATGAGCACCGTTAAATCTCAGGCCCAGCAGGCAGGTCAGCAGTTGCCGGATGATAAAACGTTGCGCCATCAGATTCTGGAACGTCAGATCATGGATAACATCATTCTGCAGATGGGTGAAAAAGCGGGGATCCAGATCAGCGACGAGCAGCTGGACCAGGCTATTCAGAACATTGCTGCGCAGAACCGCATGAGTCTTGATCAGCTGCGCAGCCGTCTGGCTTACGACGGCATGAACTACAGCGTTTATCGTTCTCAGATCCGCAAAGAGATGGCCATCGCCGAAGTGCGCAACAACGAAGTGCGTCGTCGCGTCACGATTCTGCCGCAGGAAGTGGATACGCTTGCCACCCAGATCGGTTCTCAGAACAGCCAGGGCACCGAGCTGAATGTCAGTCATATTCTGCTGCCGCTGCCGGAAAACCCGACGCAACAGCAGGTTGATGAGCAGGAAACGCTGGCGAAACAGCTGGTAGGCGAACTGAAAAATGGCGCCGACTTCGGCAAAATGGCCGTTACTTACTCTGCAGATTCCCAGGCGCTGAAAGGCGGCAATATGGGCTGGGGTAAAATCGAAGAGTTGCCAACCCTGTTTGCTCAGGCGCTGGCGACCGCCAAAAAAGGCGATATCGTCGGTCCGGTGCGCTCTGGTGTGGGCTTCCATATCCTGAAAGTGAACGACCTGCGTGGCGAGAGCAAAAATGTCTCGGTCACCGAAGTCCATTCACGTCATATTCTGCTGAAGCCATCGCCGATTCTTACCGACGATCAGGCACGGGCGCAGCTGGAGCAGATTGCTAACGATATCCGCAGTGGCAAAACCACCTTTGCGGCGGCTGCCAAACAGTACTCTGACGATCCCGGTTCGGCGAACCAGGGCGGCGATCTCGGCTGGACCTCTCCGGAAGTCTTTGATCCGGCGTTCCGTGACGCGCTGCTGCGTCTGCAGAAAGGCCAGACCAGCCAGCCGGTTCACTCCTCTTTCGGCTGGCATCTGATTCAGTTGCTGGATACCCGTCAGGTAGATAAAACAGACGCGGCCCAGAAAGAGCGTGCTTACCGTATGCTGTTTAACCGTAAGTTCTCGGAAGAAGCGCAGACCTGGATGCAGGAGCAACGTGCCAGCGCCTACGTGAAAATTCTGGATGGCAATGCGCAGTAATATCCGTGTGGTGATCACGCCCGGCGAACCTGCCGGGATTGGTCCCGATCTTACCGTTCAGCTGGCCCAGCAGTCGTGGCCGGTTGAACTGGTGGTCTGCGCCTCGCCTGCCCTGTTGCAGCAGCGTGCGGCGCAACTCGGTCTGCCGCTGACCCTGCGTCACTACCAGCCTGAAGTAGCAGCAGAGCCACAGCAGGCGGGTACGCTGACTATCCTGCCGATTGAAACAGCGGAGCAGGCTACTCCCGGTGAGCTTTGCATAGCAAACAGCGACTATGTGCTGGCCACGCTGGCGCGCGCCTGCGACGGTTGTCTCGACGGTGAATTCGCGGCCCTGATAACTGGCCCGGTGCATAAAGGCGTCATCAACGATGCTGGCATCGCCTTTACCGGCCATACCGAATTTTTCGCCGATCGCGCAGGCGGTCATCGTGTGGTCATGATGCTGGCGACCGAAGCGCTGCGTGTCGCGCTGGCCACCACTCATCTGCCGCTGAAAGAGGTACCCGCTGCGGTGACCCGTGAATGTCTGCATGAAGTGATTACGATTCTGCATCGTGATCTGCAGCAGAAGTTTGCGATTGCCGACCCACATATTTACGTCTGTGGTCTCAATCCTCATGCGGGCGAAAGCGGCCACATGGGCCGGGAAGAGATCGAAACCATCACGCCGGCACTCAATGAACTGCGTCAGCAGGGCATTAAACTGACCGGCCCGCTGCCTGCGGATACGCTGTTCCAGCCTAAATATCTGCAACATGCCGATGCGGTGCTGGCGATGTATCACGACCAGGGTCTGCCGGTACTCAAATTTCAGGGGTTTGGCCGGGCGGTAAATATCACCCTGGGCCTGCCCTTTATCCGGACTTCAGTTGACCACGGCACCGCGCTTGAACTCGCCGGGCTGGGTCAGGCTGAACCGGGCAGCTTCATCACGGCGCTTAACCTCGCCATCACTATGATCAAGAGCAGTAATGAATAATCGCGTCCATCAGGGGCACTACGCCCGTAAACGTTTCGGGCAGAACTTCCTTAACGATCAGTATATTATCGACAGCATTGTCTCCGCTATCCATCCACAGCGCGATGAAGCGCTGGTGGAGATCGGCCCAGGCCTGGGGGCTTTAACCGAGCCGGTAGGCGAACGCCTCGATAGCTTAACCGTGGTTGAGCTGGACCGCGATCTTGCTGCGCGTCTGCAAACCCATCCTTTTCTTGGCCCGAAACTGACCATCTTCCAGCAGGATGCCATGACCTTCGACTTCGCCGCACTGGCGCAAGAGAGAGGCCAGCCGCTGCGGGTATTTGGTAACCTTCCTTACAATATTTCGACCCCGCTGATGTTCCACCTTTTCAGCTATACTGGTTCGATTAAAGATATGCACTTCATGCTGCAGAAAGAGGTGGTTAACCGCCTGGTAGCCGGTCCGGGTAACAAGACCTACGGTCGTCTGACGGTGATGGCGCAGTACTACTGCCAGATCATTCCGGTACTGGAAGTGCCTCCGCATGCCTTTACACCGCCACCGAAAGTGGACTCTGCAGTGGTGCGTCTGGTGCCGTATGCCGAGCCACCCTATCCGGTCAGCGATGTGCGTATTCTGAGTCGAATTACTACTGAAGCGTTTGGACAGCGTCGTAAAACGCTGCGCAACAGCCTGAGCCACATGGTGGCCGCCGGTGCGTTAGAAGAGTTATCCATAGATCCAACCTTGCGTGCCGAGAACGTCTCTGTCGCGCAATATTGTCAGCTGGCGAACTGGCTGGCGAATCATCAGGGAAAATCGCAGGAGTAAGTCATGAGTGAAACGGCCCGCGTCTCCGTCCATGTGCAAAGCCAGTACGTCGCCTCACAATCCTCACCGGATGATGATCGCTACGTCTTCGCCTATACCATTACGATACGCAACCTGGGCCGTTCCTCAGTGCAATTGCTGGGACGTTACTGGCTGATTACCAACGGTAACGGCCGCGAAACGGAAGTGCAGGGTGAAGGCGTGGTCGGTGAACAGCCGCATATCACGCCAGGCAATGAATTTCAGTACACCAGCGGTGCCGTGCTCGAAACACCGATGGGCACCATGCAAGGGCACTACGTGATGGTCGACGAACAGGGCGATACCTTCCACGTCGAGATCCCGGTGTTCCGCCTCGCCATTCAGACCCACATTCATTGATTTGCACCCTTTTTGCCCGTTAAGTCGGGCACATTCATGATGGATAAAACGTTATGAGCACATACCTGATTGGCGACGTTCATGGTTGCTACGATGAATTACGTGCATTGCTGCAACAGGTCGATTTCAATCCTGAGCAGGATACGCTGTGGCTGACCGGCGACTTAGTGGCGCGCGGTCCTGGCTCACTTGATGTCCTGCGCTATGTGAAATCGCTCGGCGACGCGGTACGTCTGGTACTGGGTAACCACGATTTGCATCTGCTGGCGGTCTACGCCGGTATCAGCCGTAACAAGCCCAAAGATCGCCTGACACCGCTGCTGGAAGCGGACGATGCTGATGAGTTGATCAACTGGCTGCGTCGTCAGCCGCTGTTACAGGTTGATGAAGAGAAAAAGCTGGTCATGGGGCATGCCGGTATCACGCCGCAGTGGGATATCGACACCGCGAAAAAGTGCGCACGTGAAGTCGAAGCAGTTCTGGCCAGCGACAGTTATCCCCTGTTCCTGGATGCCATGTATGGCGACATGCCGAACAACTGGAGTGAGGATCTGACCGGTCTGGCACGTCTGCGTTTCAGCACCAACGCCCTCACCCGCATGCGTTACTGTTTCCCCAACGGCCAGCTGGATATGATCTGCAAAGATGCCCCTGAATCGGCTCTTCCGCCGCTGAAACCCTGGTTTAACATTGAGGGACCGGTGGCACGTGACTATACCATTGTCTTTGGCCACTGGGCCTCGCTTGAAGGCAAAGGCACGCCTGCAGGAGTTATCGCTCTGGATACCGGTTGCTGCTGGGGCGGAACGCTGACCCTGCTGCACTGGGAGACGCAACGCTATGTGGTGCAGCCATCTAATCGCGAAAAAGCGCTGGCCTCCAGCGAAAGTCTGGCACCGCCTGCGCTTTAACACGGATGCTGGCCAATAAGGCCAGCATCCTGTTTTATGCGCCGATAATGCCGCCATCTTCGCGGGTTATCATCATCACCGAAGACCGTGGACGCGGACTGTTGTTGGGGAAATGTGAGTCCCCCTCTTCGCCGGGATGCTGTACATTCACGAACAGCGTTTTGTAATCGGGCGTGAAAGTAATGCCGGTTAGCTCGCACGATTTAGGACCAACCATAAACCGGCGGATCTCTCCACTATCAGGATCACCCACCAGCATCTGATTATTCCCCTGTCCCTGATAATCGGCTTTGTTACTGTACTTACCGTCGGTCAGGATCCATAACCGCCCCTGGGCATCAAACCCCAGACCATCCGGGCTGTTAAAGGTGTTCTCAGCAGTGATGTTTGGTGTGCCGCGATAGATCCCCTCAGGATGCGCTATCGGGTTACCGCACAACGTATAGATATCCCACTCAAACGTCTGTGTGGTGGCATCGCCCTTCTCATCCCAACGGATAATCTGCCCGTAGATATTTTTGGGTCGCGGATTCGCCGCATTGACCGGCATGCCTTCATTACCACGCTTATCATTGTTGGTCAGGGTGCAGTAGGCACGGCCATCATGCGGGTTAACGGCAATCCACTCCGGCCGATCCATTCGCGTTGCGTTAACCACATCTGCCGCAGCACGCGCATTGATTAATACATCTGCCTGGCTATTGAACCCCTTTTCAGCGGTGAGTCCATTTTTACCCCACTTCAGCGCCAGCCAGCGCCCACTTCCTTTAAGCGGTGTGCCTTGCTCGTCGCCGTTGAATTGCGCCACATAAAGCGTGCCTTTATCAAGCAGTCCGTGATTCGCTTTAGCATCCTCCGGGATGACCTTGTCATCTGAGACATATTTATAGATATACTCGCCGCGCTCATCATCGCCCATGTAAACCACCAGTTGCCCGGTTTTCGCGACCGTCACAGCGGCGTTCTCGTGCTTAAAGCGGCCCAGCGCAGTGCGTTTTACCGGCACGGAGTGCGGATCGAAGGGATCGATTTCGACAATCCAGCCGTGACGGTTGAATTCGTTCGGGTTTTTCGCGATATCGAAGCGGGGATCAAAATCGGCCCAGTTGCGCTCCGGCTCAGCGGCATTCAGGGTATAACGCTTCTGCTGTGGGGTCGGCGTAAAGTCCGCCTGATGAGTACCAAAGTAGGTGTCGTAATTCTCTTCGCAGGTGAGGTAGGTGCCCCACGGCGTTTTACCGTTGGCGCAGTTACCAAAGGTGCCAAGGACATTCATTCCCTGTGGATCGGCTGCGGTCTGCAGCGCTTTATCCCCCGCTGCCGGACCCGAAAAACGCATTGGGGTATTGGCGGTAATGCGGCGGTTGTAGTCAGAAGGACGCACCACCTGCCAGCGGTTAGCCTCACCCCGTTTGACTGCAACGACAGAGACGCCGTGTGCCGCCTGTGACTTTTTCACATCTTCCAGGCTGGTCGCTTTGCGGCCGCCGTGGGCAAACAGCGTCGGCTCATTCACATATTCGTTGTTAATCGCCATCACACCGTGATGCTCATCAATGGCGAAGAAGCTCATACCATCGTTGTTGTCACCGAACTGCTTTTCCTGCTCTTCCGCACTGTTGGTGCCGTGCGGATCAAACGCGACTGCACCATTAACCAGCGGATCACCCCAGGAGATCAACACATCGGCGCGATAACCTGGTGCCACCACGACCTCATCGGCCGTGGACGCGGCAATTGCCTGAAAACCCAACAGGGGACTGCCCGCAGGCTTCTCCTTCGCCAGTGCGCTGCCCGAGAGCGTCAGGCCGCCGCTGAGAAAGCCGGTCAGCCCGACCGCGCCGGAACCGGCCAGGAATTTACGCCGCAGTGGATCAGGCAGCTGGTCAGTACTTAAAGCGGAGAGTTCAGTTTTCATGAGTGATTGCTTCCTTTATGACGATCCCAGAAAAGAAGCAATGCTAATGAATAAAGATGACAGCCAGGTTACAACCGACAGGGAGAAGGCTACTGACGACGGTCTAGGATCTCAAAGCAGTAGCTATGGGAATTTTGTTCGTCAGCGTCGTGGAATTCGCTGAAAGTTGACTGCCACTCATCCGGCTCGTAATCCGGGAACTGCGTATCACCTTCAACTTCTGCATCAATGTGCGTGAGATAAAGACGATCGGCACGCTTCAGCATCTGCTCATAAACGCGTCCGCCGCCAATCACCATGATCTCTTCTGCGTCACCGGCTGCCTGTACCGCCTCATCCAGCGAAGTGACCCAGGTGACGCCTTGATGGGTGCCCGGCTGGCTGCTGACCACGATATTCAGCCGGCCAGGTAAAGGTCGTCCGATGGATTCAAAGGTCAGTCGACCCATAATCACCGGTTTCTTCAGCGTATTGCGCTTGAACCACGCCAGATCTGCAGGCAGGTCCCACGGCATGGCGTTTTCCATTCCAATAATGCGATCTGCTGCTAATGCCGCGATAAGACTAATCATGTTAACCACTCACTGGAAAAATTGGCGCCATAATACGTAAAGGTGAAACTTTCGTCGATAGGGGGACAGGTCTAAATGCGTAAAGCTTTTCATGACGCCGTTTTTCACGGCCTGTGCAGCGTTTTTCACCACGTAATCACGCCAGTTTGCCGCAGCTCGGCATCAGACTGGCACAAAAATCGAGAGGAAAAGAAAACGGCTCCCGAAGGAGCCATCAGACTGCCGATAAACCCATATCAGAGTGAACCTGGTCGCAACGGATAAGCACAGTGCGCAGGGGATACGTCAGAAGACGAAAGCGTCCTGCGCGCCCGGATGGCGCGGGCCGAGCGGCCAGGGATTGGCATTAGCGTATGACCTGACTGTGTTCCCTGTCCTGGCACGGTCTCATAGCGAATCGAGCCAGGTTTTTACAACCGCCTGACGGCTCCCGCATGAAGCCGTCAGGGTTATCAGAAGTCGTAGCGCAGACGCACCAGATTCATATCACCCAGGTTATCGGTGCTGGAGGTAAAGACATGTTCGTAATCGACACGGAAACCGTAGTCGAGGAACAGCACCACACCCAGACCGTTGTCGATGCGCTGATAATCACGGCCTGTCGCATACTCAATGCGATCGCCCATGACATACGGCTGTACCGCTTTCAGACCATACTGCGCCACCGGAATCTTGTAACCGGCGAAATATTCAATGCCCCATGCATCGCCGGCAAAGTAGTCATGCACATCTTTGCGTTTGGTGGTCATGAAGTTCTGATACCAGCCACCACCGGCTGACAATGTCCAGTTGCCTGGTGTCCAGCTTAGCGCGGTGCCGTAAATGTTCTGATCGTAATCTTTACTGTCGCCATTGTTCGGGTTACGCATCGCCGCGCGGGTATAGTTCCACGCCGTGCCCCAGCTAAGATCGTCAGTGATGTGGTAATCCACGCCCAGCGAGCCGCCGCCTTTGCGCTTATAGCGCAGGCCGTTGCCTGGCAGATATTCGTTATCTTCGAACAGGTAAGAGGCGTAGAGATCCGCCTCGCCGACGCTGTTTTTATACTTCAGCTGCTTACGTGAGCGGTAAGACCCGTCGTAGTCGCCGTTGATCCCGTTGCCCGGTGCCTGGCCGAGCATGTCGTAATCCCAGATATCAGTTTTGGCACCCACTGTGTCGTAATAGACGCTGTTCTGCTGACCAAAGGTGAGCTGACCCCAGGTTTTGCTTTTCAGACCGGTGTAGAGCTGACGACGCGTGGTGTTATGGGCACCCTCCGCATAGTGACGATCCCAACTGAAGACCGCCGGGACGTTAACGCCCAGCTCGTAGTAGCTGATCCAGCTGACGTCATCAAAAAGGGCGTAGTCAGCGCCGAAACGGAAACGGGTGCCACCATCAAAACCGTCGCGCTTGTAGGATTTGTCATCCACGCCGGTCTGATGATTGACCTGAGCACGAATGCTGCCGCCAAAAGTAAAGTTAAGACGGCTAAGCGGATCGCCTGCCTGCGGATCCTGTTTTAACAGGGTAATTTCCGCCTGGCTGGCGAAAGGAAGAATTGCCATCAGTGCAGCCACTGCACTCAGAGAAAAAGTACGCATTTTCATTTTTTATTTATGTCCTGATACGCTCCAGTGATGAGCGGCAGGCATAGTACTGGTGAACAATCCGCACAGGAAGTGTTTATATTATAAATTTGTGCAAACAGACCTTATCCGCACCTAAAGCTAAAAAATTAAGCCAAATCAGTTACTTTAACACAAATACCTTACTTTACCCGGACCTGTTTTTCAGATTATCGCCAATAAAACGGCAAAAAAAACGGCTCCCGTGGGAGCCGTTTATCACATTACATCGCCTTTATCTGGGCATGCATCTCCTGAACGGAGATAACCTGTTCCGTCGGGTCAGCATTCAGCGCCATGGCGGTCGCAAAGCCGCCGTTCAGCGTGGTGTCGTAGTGCACTTTATACTGAAGTGCGCTGCGGCGAATCAGCTTCGAATCTTCAATCGCCTGACGACCCGCCGTGGTATTGACGATGTAGCTATACTCGCCATTCTTCAGACGGTCCTGAATATGCGGACGTCCTTCATGCACCTTGTTAACCAGGCGCGGATTGATGCCCGCTTCGCCCAGCACCACCGCCGTGCCGTGGGTCGCATCCAGTTCAAAACCAAACTTCTGCAGCTTAGCGGCCAGGTCGACGATACGTTTCTTATCGCCTTCACGCACCGACAGCAGCGCACGGCCCGACTTCTTCATGTTGCTCTGTGCGCCCAGCATCGCTTTGGAAAACGCCTCAGCGAAGGTGCGGCCCACGCCCATGACTTCACCGGTAGAGCGCATTTCTGGCCCCAGAATCGGGTCAACGCCCTGGAACTTGTTGAACGGCAGCACCACTTCTTTGACAGAATAATAAGGCGGAATCACCTCTTCAGTGACGCCCTGCTCTGCCAGCGTTTTACCTGCCATCACGCGCGCGGCGACTTTCGCCAGCGGGACACCGGTTGCTTTAGAGACGAACGGCACGGTACGCGCCGCGCGTGGGTTGACTTCGATCAGGTAGACTTCGTTGTCTTTCACCGCGAACTGGACGTTCATCAGACCGCGAACGTTCAGCTCAAAGGCCAGTTTCTCAACCTGCTGACGCATGACATTCTGAATCTCCTGATTCAGGGTGTAGGCCGGCAGTGAACAGGCGGAGTCACCGGAGTGAACGCCAGCCTGCTCGATGTGTTCCATAATGCCGCCAATCAGCACCCGCTCACCGTCGCAAATCGCATCCACATCCACTTCAACCGCATCATCCAGGAAGCGATCCAGCAGCACTGGTGCATCATTGGAAACCGAAACCGCCGTCTGGAAGTAGCGCTTGAGGTCGATCTCATCGTAGACAATCTCCATAGCACGGCCGCCCAGCACATAAGAAGGACGCACCACCAGCGGATATCCCAGGCCAGCGGCTTTCTCCACCGCCTGCTCCAGTGTAGCCACCGTGGCGTTAGCCGGTTGCTTCAGGTTCAGGCGCTCAACCGCCTGCTGGAAACGTTCGCGGTCTTCAGCCCGGTCGATGGAATCCGGGCTGGTACCGATAACCGGTACGCCCGCCGCTTCCAGGGCACGCGCCAGTTTCAGCGGTGTCTGACCGCCATACTGCACAATCACGCCTTTTGGCTGCTCAATGCGCACAATCTCAAGCACATCTTCCAGCGTGACCGGCTCGAAGTAGAGGCGATCAGAGGTGTCGTAATCGGTCGAGACGGTTTCCGGGTTACAGTTGACCATAATGGTCTGGTAACCATCTTCACGCAGCGCCAGAGCGGCGTGAACGCAGCAGTAATCGAATTCGATACCCTGACCGATACGGTTTGGTCCCCCACCCAGAATCATGATTTTTTCGCGATCCGGACTCGGATTGGCTTCGCACTCCTCCTCATAGGTGGAGTACATGTAGGCGGTGTCCGTCGCGAACTCTGCGGCGCAGGTATCCACGCGCTTATACACCGGGTGCAGGGTAAACTGCTGACGCAGCTTGCGAATTTCGCTCTCTGCCACACCCGCCAGCATCGCCAGCCGTGCATCGGCAAAGCCTTTACGCTTCAGGGTGCGCAGGAAAGTCGCATCCAGGCTGTTAACACCTTCCCTGGCCACCTGATCTTCCAGCCGCACCAGCTCTTCAATCTGCACCAGGAACCAGCGATCAATGTTAGTCAGGTTGAACACGCCATCAACCGACATGCCGGCACGGAAAGCGTCTGCGATGTACCAGATGCGGTCTGAACCGGCATCTTTCAGCTCACGCCGGATGCGGGTTAACGCTTCCGGGTCGTCGAGGTGCACTTTCGGGTCGAAGCCGTTAGCACCCACTTCCAGGCCGCGTAGCGCTTTCTGCATTGACTCCTGGAAAGTACGACCAATCGCCATCACTTCACCGACTGACTTCATCTGCGTGGTCAGGCGATCGTTGGCACCGGCAAACTTTTCGAAGTTGAAACGCGGGATCTTGGTGACAACGTAGTCAATTGAAGGCTCAAAGGAGGCTGGCGTTAACCCGCCGGTGATATCATTCATCAGCTCGTCGAGGGTATAGCCGACCGCCAGCTTGGCCGCCACTTTAGCAATCGGGAAGCCAGTCGCTTTTGAGGCCAGCGCCGAGGAGCGTGATACGCGCGGGTTCATCTCAATGACAATCAGGCGGCCATCTTTCGGATTAACCGAGAACTGCACGTTAGAGCCGCCGGTTTCAACACCGATTTCACGCAGTACCGCCAGCGAGGCGTTACGCATGATCTGATACTCTTTATCGGTCAGCGTCTGGGCAGGTGCAACCGTAATGGAATCACCGGTATGAATCCCCATCGCATCAAAGTTTTCAATTGAGCAGACGATGATGCAGTTGTCGTTTTTATCGCGCACCACTTCCATCTCATACTCTTTCCAGCCAATCAGCGACTCATCAATCAGCAGCTCATTGGTTGGTGAGAGGTCGAGACCGCGTTCACAAATCTCTTCAAACTCTTCGCGGTTATAGGCGATACCGCCACCGGTGCCACCCATGGTAAAGGAAGGGCGGATAATGCAGGGGAAACCGACATCTTCCGCCACAGCCAGCGCTTCTTCCATGGTGTGCGCAATGCCGGAGCGCGCGGTATCCAGACCGATGCTTTTCATCGCCACGTCGAAACGACGACGATCCTCTGCTTTGTCGATGGCATCAGCCGTCGCGCCAATCATGGTGACGCCAAACTCTTCCAGCACGCCATGACGCTCCAGCTCCAGCGCGCAGTTCAGCGCCGTCTGACCGCCCATGGTTGGCAGTACCGCATCCGGACGTTCTTTTTCGATGATTTTACGCACCACTTCCCAATGAATCGGCTCGATGTAGGTTGCATCGGCCATTTCCGGGTCAGTCATGATCGTCGCCGGGTTGGAGTTCACCAGGATGACGCGGTAACCCTCTTCACGCAGCGCTTTACACGCCTGCGCGCCGGAATAGTCAAATTCGCAGGCCTGGCCGATCACAATCGGACCGGCACCAAGAATCAGGATGGATTTTAAGTCTGTACGTTTTGGCATGAATTAGCTCCTGATTACTTCGCTTGCAGACGGAATGCGTCAATCAATTCAATAAAGTGGTCAAACAGCGGCGCAGCATCACCGGGGCCAGGGCTGGCTTCCGGATGTCCCTGGAAGCTGAATGCGGGCTTGTCAGTGCGGTGAATGCCCTGCACGGTTTTATCGAACAACGAAATGTGGGTAACACGCAGGTTAGCGGGAAGATTGTTCTCATCGACCGCAAAACCGTGGTTCTGCGCGGTGATCATCACGCGATTGTTATCCAGATCTTTCACCGGGTGGTTGCCGCCATGATGCCCGAGTTTCATTTTTACGGTCTTAGCTCCGCTGGCCAGCGCCAGCAGCTGATGACCCAGGCAGATACCGAACACCGGGATCTCGGTTTTCAGGAAGGCCTGAATCGCACGGATGGCGTAGTCGCACGGCTCCGGGTCGCCAGGACCGTTGGAGAGGAAAATGCCATCCGGATTCAGTTTCAGCACCTCTTCGGCAGACGTCTGTGCCGGAACCACGGTCAGACGACAGCCGCGATCAACCAGCATGCGAAAAATGTTACGCTTGACGCCGTAATCGTAAGCCACCACATGGTAAGGCAGTGATTCAGCGTCAGACTGCGCCGGCAGACCCGCATCCAGCGTCCAGCTACCCTGCTGCCAGCTGTAGGTTTCAGTGGTGCAGACCTCTTTCGCCAAATCCATCCCTTTCAGCCCGGGGAACGCCTGTGCTTTTTGCAGCGCCAGCGCGGCATCCGGATTATCGCCAGCAATAATGCAGCCGTTTTGCGCACCTTTCTCACGCAGCAAGCGCGTCAGCTTGCGGGTATCGATATCGGCAATCGCCACAATGTTGTTGCGCTGCAGGTAAGCGGATAAGCCCTCTTCACTGCGAAAGTTGCTGGCAATCAGCGGCAGGTCACGAATAACCAGGCCCTGGGCATGAATTTGGCTGGATTCTTCGTCGGCGGCATTGGCACCGACATTACCGATATGGGGATAAGTGAGAGTAACGATTTGGCGGGAATAGGAAGGATCAGTGAGGATTTCTTGATAACCGGTCATTGAGGTATTGAAAACGACTTCCCCCACTGCCGACCCTGTTGCCCCGATGGCCCGACCGTGGAATTGGGTTCCGTCTTCCAGAACCAGGATTGCTGACTTAATCAAAACATCCTCCAGGGAATAAACAGTCACATTATCTGCATATTAATTCAAAATAGTCGCCTGAATCAATGCAAAAACCGCCTGAATTGTCGATTTTTGGCAAATTGCGCGCATTCTAATGATCGCCCTGGTCATTGTCTACCCTGCAACGGATTTTTTTCATCTTTATCCACCTTATGAGGAAAATAACGGGTATAAGCGTCAAAAACAGGGGGAAACTCGGTGGAATAATCGTTTGCCACGCCGCTTAAAATCAAAAGCAGTGGTGTAAGACCTTTAATTTTGACCAAATGGTCAAAAATGACGTTCAGCGGGGGAAATAAACCAGGAAAACACAAAAAAATGAGATTCAGAGTTAACTTTTGAATCAGGAAGGTATTTTTTTAGATAAAATTAAGGGCAATAAAAAAATTGCCCTTTTCAATCAATTAATTAGTGATTGATATAGTCACATCACGATGGTTTACAGCACTCACAACATCGACAAATCAAGCACATCACGCATATCAAAAAGACCTGATTTCTTGCCTTTCAACCATAAAGCTGACTTAACCGCGCCATTTGCAAAGGTCATACGACTTGAAGCCTTGTGGGTAATCTCTACACGCTCACCGATATCTGCAAAAATCGCCGTATGCTCGCCGACAATGTCACCTGCACGTACCGTCGCAAAACCGATGGTCTGCGGCTGGCGTTCGCCAGTGTGACCTTCACGCGTATAGACCGCATGCTCATCCAGTTTCCACTGCATCGCGTCGGCAATCGCCTCACCCATTGCCAGCGCGGTGCCAGAAGGCGCATCCACTTTATGGCGGTGGTGCGCTTCGACGATCTCAATATCCGCGTACTCTCCCATCACTTTAGCGGCCTTATCCAGCAGCTTCAGCACCAGGTTCACCCCAACGCTGAAGTTAGCGGCGAACACAATGGCGATATCTTCCGCCGCTGCACGAATAGCCGCTTTGCCTGCCTCATCAAAACCGGTGGTGCCGATCACCATCGCTTTGCCCTGCTCACGGCAGATCGCCATATACTCCAGCGTGCCTTCCGGGCGGGTAAAGTCGACCAGCACATCAAAGTCGTTAATCACCGCGCGTAAATCATCAGCGATGATGATGCCATTCTTCCCTATGCCCGCTAATTCACCCGCGTCGCTGCCGGTCAGCGATGAGCCAGGACGAGCCAGTGCAGCACCCAGTTCTATACCCTCTGCCTGCTGCGTCGCCTGAATCAGATTACGGCCCATACGGCCCGGCGCGCCAACAATAGCAATGCGGATAGTGTTCATATTTATTCATTCCTAAAACAAAACTATGCATCCAAAGCGTCATCAGGTTAACCACGAGTTAACAGGCACGCCACTATTAATCAGTGATAATAAGAATTTTATGCCAGTCGCCTGCGATTATCAGTAAAAGCAATCACGCCAGCAAACCACCGCTTTTTTGACAGTCTAAAAACAAAAAAAGGCCGAACAGCGTCGGCCTTTTTATCAGTGATATCGAAGCGTTACTGCACGTTACGCACGTCGACGCGCAGCTCTTTTGGTACTTCGAAGACGATATTCTCTTCACGGCCAATCAGCTCAATCGCCGCTTCGCCGCCAAGAACACGCAACCGCTGGATCACCTGCTGCACCAGAATATCAGGTGCTGACGCGCCTGCGGTGACACCGATGCAGGCCACGCCTTTTACCCACTCTTCCTGAATATCATCCGCAGAGTCGATCAGCTTCGCCAGCTTACCGGCACGCTGTGCCAGTTCAGCCAGGCGGTTAGAGTTCGAGGAGTTCTTCGAACCCACGACCAACACCACTTCCGCATCTTTCGCCAGGATGCGAACCGCTTCCTGACGGTTGGTCGTGGCGTAACAGATATCATCTTTACGCGGCCCGATAATCGCCGGGAAACGCTGACGCAGGGCATCAATGATGTCAGAGGTATCATCCACAGAGAGCGTGGTCTGCGTCATGAAGCTCAGATTGTTTTCGTCTTTGACGGTCAGTCTGAAGACATCTTCCGGTGACTCCACCAGATACATGCCACCATTAGGGTTGTTGTACTGCCCCATGGTGCCTTCGACTTCCGGGTGACCAGCATGACCGATCAGTATCGCTTCAACACCTTTACGGCTGGCGCGCGCCACTTCCATATGCACTTTGGTCACCAGCGGACAGGTGGCGTCAAACAGCATGGTCAGATTGCGCGCTTTAGCTTCGGCACGTACCGCCTGAGAAACACCGTGCGCTGAGAAGATTAAAATCGCGTTATCCGGGACTTCACTGATCTCTTCAATGAAAATAGCGCCGCGCTCACGCAGGCTGTTCACCACGTAACGGTTATGCACCACTTCGTGACGAACATAGATCGGCGCGCCATACATCTCCAGCGCGCGCTCAACAATACTGATGGCGCGATCAACGCCAGCGCAGAAACCGCGGGGATTAGCTAACAGGATTTGCATCGTTCGCCTCCAGCGCCGGATCGATTTCCAGCACCTCTACATCAAACTGAATACGATGACCTGCCAGCGGATGGTTGAAATCCACGGTGATTGAGTCACCGGACACCTCACGGATCACGCCTGGCATTTCACTGCCACCCATGCCACTGAACAGCATGATGGCACCCACTTCCGGCTCACCTGCGTCGACAAAGTCCCGACGCGAGAAATACTGGATCAGGTCAGGGCTGACGCCGCCAAATGCCTCTTCTGGCGCCAGAGTGAACTGTTTTGTTTCACCCGCTTTCAACCCCAGCAGTGCCTGCTCAAGTGCCGCAGAGAGACTGCCATCACCGAGACGGAACAGCGCAGGTTTGCCGTTTGCACGGGTCGATTCCGCTGTCGAGCCATCTTCCAGCTTCAGCGTAAAATGCACCAACACCGCGCTTTCGCGCTGTACGGACTCAGTCATCACTTACCCTTTCTGTTTAGCCTGTTTGCCGTTCGGGCTGAAAAAGCCCTCCAGCACCACCAATGCCGCACCAATACAGATGCCGCAATCAGCGATATTAAATGTAGCGAAGTGCCAGTTACCGACATAGAAATCGATAAAATCGACCACAAAGCCATGGTATGAGCGGTCAAACAGATTGCCTATCGCGCCGCCAATAATCAGGGCATACGCGATGTTAGCGATCTTCTGGCTGGCATGATTGCGATACATCATCACCATCAGGGAAATCACGATTGCCAGCGCAATACCGGCAAAGAACCAGCGCTGCCAGCCGCCTTTATCCGCCAGGAAACTGAACGCCGCGCCGTAGTTGTGCGCATAGAACAGGTTCAGGTACGGCATCAGCGGCTGTGTTTCATGCAGCATCATGTGGTTCATCACCCACTGCTTGCTGACGAAATCGACAATGATTACCACCAGCACCAGCCACAGCCAACGCAATCCGGTTGATAAAATAGGTTTACGCATCAGGCAAATTCACGCTGTTCGCCGTCACCGGCTACGTTAGTGTAACAACGACCACAGACCTCAGCATGCTCAGGATTCTGTCCAACATCGGTAGTGTAATGCCAGCAGCGCTGACATTTCTCGCCTTCCGCCTTGTGCAGCGCGATTTTCAGACCTTTCAGCAGGTCACTCTGCTGCGCTTCGTCGTTCGCCAGTGCGTAATCAGCCACCTGTGCGCCAGAAGTCAGCAGCACAAAGCGCAGCTCGTTACCCAGCGCCTGCAGCTTAGCGGCCAGTTCCGGATCGGCATACAGTGTTACTGTCGCTTCAAGTGCGCCACCGATACGTTTGTCCGCGCGTGCCTGCTCGATCACCTTGTTCACTTCGCCACGCACTTTCAGCAGCTCAGCCCAGTAGGCGTCATTCAGCGCTTCATCTTCAGCAAGGCCAAACAGACCCTGATACCACTCTTCGGTAAAGACATATTGTGCACGCTCGCCCGGCAGATAGCCCCAGATCTCATCCGCCGTAAAGGACATGATCGGTGCCATCCAGCGAACCAGCGCTTCGACGATATGCCACAGCGCGGTCTGACAGCTGCGACGCGCCAGGCCATCGCCTTTAGCGGTGTACTGACGATCCTTGATGATGTCGAGATAGAAGCTGCCCATCTCTACCGAGCAGAACTGCATCAGACGCTGGATCACTTCATGGAAATCGTAGTTCTCATAGGAAGCGACGATATCAGCCTGCGCTGCCTGCGCGCGGCCTACCGCCCAGCGATCCACCACCACCATCTCTTCCGGTTTCACCAGATCGGTGGCTGGGTTGAAGCCATTGAGGTTAGCCAGCAGGAAACGCGCGGTGTTACGGATACGACGATAGGCATCAGCAGAGCGCTTGAGGATCTCATCGGAGACCGCCATTTCACCTGAGTAGTCGGTTGATGCCACCCACAGGCGCAGAATATCGGCGCCCAGTTTATTCATCACATCCTGCGGCGCAACGGTGTTGCCGATTGATTTTGACATCTTGCGGCCCTGACCATCCACGGTGAAACCGTGCGTCAGTACCTGACGATAAGGGGCTTTGCCTTTCATCGCAGTGGAGATCATTAGCGAGGACATAAACCAGCCGCGATGCTGATCAGACCCTTCCAGATAAAGGTCAGGCGCATGTCCGCCAAATTCCGGACGCGCATCCACCACGGAATAGCTGGTTGAACCGGAGTCAAACCATACATCCAGCGTATCCGGCACTTTAACGTACTGATCGGCATCGTCGCCCATCAGTTCGCGTGGATCAAGATCCCACCAGGCCTGAATCCCCTCCTGCTCAACACGCTGTGCCACTTTCTCCATCAGCGCCAGCGTGTCCGGGTGCAGCTCTTCGCTCTCTTTGTGAACGAACAGCGCCATTGGCACGCCCCAGGTGCGCTGACGAGAGATACACCAGTCAGGACGGTTCGCCACCATCGATTCGATACGCGCCTGGCCCCAGTCCGGGATCCACTGCACGCCTTTGATCTCCTTCAGCGACTGCGCACGCAATCCTTTCTGATCCATACTGATGAACCATTGCGGCGTGGCGCGGAAGATGATCGGCGTTTTATGGCGCCAGCAGTGCGGGTAGCTGTGCAGCAGTTTCTCAACGTGCAGCAGCGCGCCCTTCTCTTTCAGCAACTCAACGATCATGTCGTTGGCTTTAAAGACGTTGATTCCATCCAGCGTCGGATAGGTGCCTGGCAGATAGCTGCCATCCGGTCCGACAGGATTAGCGGTTTCGATGCCATATTTCTGACCGATGACATAGTCATCAGGGCCGTGACCCGGTGCCGTGTGTACCGCACCGGTACCCGCGTCCAGGGTCACGTGCTCGCCCAGCACCACCAGCGATTCAAGCGCCAGGAACGGATGCTGGAATTTCTGCAGCTCCAGCGCAGCGCCTTTGCATTCGCCCAGCACCTGCCATTCGCTGACACCAGCGCGCTTCATGACGCTTTCCACCAGCTCTTTGGCCAGGATCACGGCACGTCCCTCGATCTGAATCAGCTGGTACTCAAATTCAGGATGCAAAGAGATGGCACGGTTAGCCGGTAATGTCCACGGCGTCGTCGTCCAGATCACCAGTGAAATCGGGCCATTAACCTGTGCCACGTCAAACGCCTGACGCACAGCGTCGGCATCGATGGCGTTGAACATTACGTCAATCGACGGAGACGTTTTGTCGTAATACTCCACTTCCGCTTCTGCCAGAGCAGACCGGCAATCCAGGCACCAGTGCACGGGCTTCGCACCTTTATGCAGGTGGCCGTTGCCGATAATTTTACCCAGCGCACGAATGATGTTGGCTTCGGTAGTGAAATCCATGGTCAGGTAAGGCCGATCCCAGTCACCCAGCACACCCAGACGGATAAAGTCCGACTTCTGGCCTTCAACCTGTTCAGCGGCGTATTTGCGGCACGCTTCGCGGAATTCAGCAGCAGTGACTTTCTCGCCTGGCTTACCGATCATCTGCTCAACTTTGTGTTCGATTGGCAGACCGTGACAATCCCAGCCCGGCACATAAGGCGAATCGTAACCCGCCATGCCTTTCGACTTAACGATAACGTCTTTCAGAATCTTGTTAACGGAGTGACCAATATGAATGCTGCCGTTCGCATACGGAGGGCCATCATGCAGGATAAAGGTTTTTTTCCCTTTTTTGGCTTCGCGGATGATGCCGTACAGGTTGTCAGCATACCAGCGTTGCAACATTCCCGGCTCGCGTTTGGCCAGATCGCCACGCATCGGGAATCCCGTTTCCGGCAAATTCAGGGTAGATTTATAGTCACTCATCAGATTTTCGATTCCGTTTTTCGCTCGGGTTAAAGCAGCCCAAAGAACTGCCGGGCTGTTACCACATCGTTCGCAATTTGTTCTTTCAACGCCTCCAGTGAGGCAAAGCGCTGCTCGTTTCGTATTTTCTGTTTCAGCACCACATCAATGTGACGACCATAGAGATCCATATTGATGTCGAGCAGGTGAACTTCAAGCTGCTGGCGTAAACCTTTTACTGTCGGACGGGTGCCAATATTGGCGACACCTGGCAGTGGCTTGGGCGTCAGCCCCTCTACCTCCACCGCATAAACCCCTTTCACCGGCGAGACGCTGCGGCGTAAAGGGAGATTCGCAGTGGGGAAACCCAGCGTGCGTCCCAGTGCATCACCGTGCACGACGCGGCCGGAAATAGTAAAGGGATGACCTAAAAGCGACTGCGCCAGCGCTAAATCATCCGCGGCCAGCGCCTGACGCACGGCGGTGCTGCTGATTCGCTTACCGCCGTCACAGAAGGTTTCGGTGCTGACGACCTCAAAGCCATACTCTGCACCGGCTTTCTGTAATAACAGGAAATCCCCCTGGCGACCAGCGCCGAAGCGGAAATCATCGCCTACCGCAAGGTACTTTACGTCCAGCTTATCGATGAGCAGGTCACTGATAAAACGCTGTGCAGACAAGGCGGCAAAGCGGCGGTCGAACCGCACACACAACACTTTATCGACGCCGGCTTCCGACATGTATCGCAGTTTTTCACGCAGGCGTGTCAGGCGAGCCGGGGCTTTATCACCGGCAAACAGCTCCAGCGGCTGTGGCTCAAAAACCATGACCACGACCGGCAGATTACGCTTGCGCCCCTCTTCACACAGCCGGGACATCAGCGCCTGATGTCCACGGTGTACGCCATCGAAATTACCGATAGTCAGAACGCAGCCGCGATGCTGCTCGTTAAGATTATGAATACCGCGGATAAACTTCATGGCTGGCCCAAACCGGTGGAAATCGGCGGATTATACCCTTGAAAGCGACTCAGGTTAACCCGTCAGCACGCCTTTCATGCTTTACGCACTGCATTTCCTGTTACAGAAGCGCATGTTAAGAATTTTGTCGCGAAATACTGTATTCAGCGAGGGGAAGCTGGTAGAATCTTGCGCCATCAAATACGTAACCGAGTGCTGCTCATAGAGCGACGCTTATTTGCACAAATCCATTGACAAAATCAGGTTAGAAGGGCATAGTCCTCGGCCTTTGATTTGTCTCTATAGAACACATTTGGGAGTTGGACCTTGGCTAATATCAAATCAGCTAAGAAACGCGCCGTAACATCTGAGAAACGCCGTAAGCATAACGCTAGCCGCCGTTCAATGATGCGTACCTTCGTTAAGAAAGTATACGCGGCGATCGCTTCAGGCGACAAAGCTGCTGCGCAGAACGCATTCAATGAAATGCAACCACTCGTGGATCGTCAGGCCGCTAAAGGTCTGATCCATAAAAACAAAGCTGCACGTTATAAATCAAACCTGACTGCACAGATCAACAAACTGGCTTAATCGCCCGTTGTTAATCGCTTTGTTGAAAAAGCCGGCGCTTACGCCGGTTTTTTTTCGTCTGTACCCTGGCGGGGGAAAAGTCCACTGAAGTCAGCGCGACAGATACGCTGCACCGCCGGATGCTGAATCATCCGCCCGACAAAGATAACATGATACTCCTCGAACACTGTATCAAGCCGCCCGACCTCGGCAATCGCATCACGCTGCCAGCCATCTTGCTGACCCAGCGCCGACGCGACAAAAATCGCATGATGCTGCACACCAAAGGCTTTCATTAAAGCCGCATCATCAAACTCCCCGAGAATATCAACCTGCAGCCCCTGACTGCTGATCCAGTTGAGGATTTTCCGGCCCAGCATTGAGCGGCGTCCGGGGATCAGTAGCGGGCGCGTCTCCAGGCAAGCCGGAAAGGGCACCCCGGGCTGCGGCTGGGTTGACCAGAAGCTTACCGGACATTCGCCCAGTTTCACGGAAAAAAGCCCCTCCTGCTGTGTAGCGTCGATAGAGCAGTCAGAAATAATCATATCCAGCTTATGCTGACTGAGCTGCTCCAGCAGCATTTCGTGTGTGGATTCAAAACAGCGCAGATGGATTTTCTCTTCTGCGATCACCGCTGTCTCCAGCACCTTGCTAACCAGCTGTTTAGAAAGCCCATCTGCCACGCCAACATCCAGCAGCAGATGCGACTCTTTTCGATAGTTCACGATATCCAGCATCTCCTGACCCAGCATAAACATGCGGTCCGCATAGCGGAACACCAGCTGCCCCAGTTCAGTCGGTACCAGCCCCCGCCCCTGCCGCCGGAACAATTTGCCCTGCAGGCGCGCCTCCAGCACCTTAATTTGACCGGTTATGGTCTGCGGCGTCAGCGAGAGGGTCTCTGCTGCGCCAGCTATCGATCCCGCGCGGCAGGCGTGCCAGAAGTAGTAGAGATGGTTGTAATTAATATGCGCCATAGGATGCCCTACGCCGGACGCTGTTTCAGACGCCACCCAAGGATCACATAACCCAGCACCGCTGAGAGAATCGAGCCTGACAGAATCCCCAGCTTGGCCAGTGTCATCAGCTCAGCACTGATATCGCCATAGGCCAGCGAGGCGATAAAAATCGACATGGTGAAGCCGATGCCGCACAGCACCCCTACCGCAGCGATATCTTTGATATGGGTCTTTTCCGGCAGTCTGGCTAAGCCGGTTTTCACAGCCACCCAGCAGAACAGCGTGATGCCCAGTGGCTTACCAATCAGCAGACCGGCAATGACGCCCAGCGGCAGTAGCGAGAACAGGCTGCCGAACGAGACCCCTTCGAGCGACACACCCGCATTGGCAAAGGCAAACAGCGGCAGGATCACCCAGCGCACCCAGGGATGCAGCGCATGCTCAAGATGAATCGCCGGTGAGTGGCCCTCTTTTTTCGCCAGCGGGATCAGGAAGCCCACCACCACGCCAGCCAGCGTCGCATGGACACCCGACTTCAGCACCGCAACCCACAGCACCAGTCCCACCAGCAGATAGAGACCGGTGTTTCGTACATTAAGCAGGTTCATCAGCGCCAGCACGGCAATGGCGGCAGCGGCAACGCCAAGGGAGGCCATGGAAAGGTGGTGAGTGTAGAACAGCGCAATAATCACGATTGCCCCGAGATCGTCGATGATCGCCAGCGCCATCAGGAAAATTTTCAGGGCAGGCGGTACACGGCTCCCCAGCAGCGCCATAATACCCAGCGCGAAAGCGATATCTGTGGCGGTGGGGATCGCCCATCCGCTGCGGGTGTTGAGATTGGCACCGTTAAACAGCAGGAAGATGAGCGCCGGGGCGATCATGCCCCCCAGCGCCGCAATCAAAGGGAATAGCGCCTGTTCACGTTTGGCCAGCGCGCCCATCACCAGTTCGCGTTTGACCTCCAGTCCCACCATCAGGAAGAACAGCGCCATCAGCGCATCGTTAATCCACAACAGCAGATCTTTACTGATATCGAGAGCGCCAAAGCGAAACTCCACCGGAATCGCCAGCAGATCGCGATAGCCCTGTTGTGTAGCTCCATTATTGGCCAGCAGCATCGCCAGCGCAGCAGCGATGATAAGCACCACACCGCCGGTGGCATCGCTTTCCAGGATTCTTTTTAGTCTGATATTCACGCACGTTGTCCTTATCCAGAGATCGATCCAAGTCCCTAAGAGTAACGGCAGTGACAGCTCGAAAAAAACAGTTTATTTATCGGGAATCATTCGGAAATAGCGAATCGTTAATCGCAGGCAAAAAAAAAGCCGGCGACTTGCGCTGGCTTTAAGAAGATGAATTTAACGGGTTAAATCATCAAAGAATTTTTTCACGCCGTCGAAAAAGCTTTTGGAACGCGGGCTGTTGTGCTCACCGCTTGGGCCGCCAAAACTCTCTTCCAGTTCACGCAACAGCGTTTTCTGTTTCTCATTCAGGCTGACCGGTGTTTCCACCACGACACGGCACAACAGGTCACCGACCGCACCACCGCGTACAGATTTTACACCCCGTCCACGCATGCGGAACAGCTTGCCGGTCTGCGTTTCTGACGGTACTTTCAGCTTCACGCGACCATCCAGTGTCGGTACTTCAATCTCACCGCCCAGCGCCGCCATTGCAAAGTTGATCGGCACTTCACAGTAGAGATTGTTCTCTTCCCGCTCGAAGATCGGGTGTTTCTTCACCGATACCTGAACGTAGAGATCGCCTGCTGGTGCGCCCTGCTCGCCCGCTTCGCCTTCACCACTCAGACGAATGCGATCGCCGGTGTCAACCCCTGCCGGGATTTTCACTGACAGCGTTTTCGACTTCTCAACACGGCCATGACCATGACAGGCGGTGCACGGATCTTTAATCACCGAGCCGCGACCTTGACAGGTCGGACAGGCCTGCTGGACGGTGAAGAAGCCCTGCCGCATCTGCACCTGACCTGCACCGTGACAGGTTGAACAGGTTTGTGGCTGCGTTCCCGCTTTCGCGCCGCTGCCGTGGCAGACATCACACTCTTCCAGCGTTGGAATGCGAATCTCTTTGGTCACGCCGCGTACCGCTTCTTCCAGCGACAGCTCCATGTTGTAGCGTAAATCGGCGCCACGGGATGCGCGCTGACGGCGTCCACCCCCAAAGATGTCACCGAACACGTCGCCAAAGATATCGCTGAAGTCTGCACCGCCGCCACCAAAGCCGCCGCCGCCAAATCCACCGCCCCCCATGCCGCCCTGTTCAAAGGCTGCATGACCATACTGATCGTAGGCGGCACGCTTCTGCGCATCGGTCAGGATCTCGTATGCTTCCTTGACCTCTTTGAACTTAGCTTCGGCTTCTTTATCACCGGGATTGCGGTCCGGGTGGAATTTCATTGCCAGGCGTTTGTAAGCCTTTTTGATTTCACGCTCGTCCGCGGATTTGGCGACGCCTAAAATCTCGTAGTAATCACTCTTCGCCATGTTTATTTAGCCCTTAACATGATCGCACGGGCGTGGAGAAATCTCCTACGCCCGTGCTGGTTTCAACGGCTGTCAGGCCAACCGTCGCGCCCGGTCAGGGGCAATTATTTCTTGTTGTCTTTCACTTCTTCGAATTCAGCATCGACAACGTCGTCATCTTTCTTCGCTGACGCGTCACTGGCATCCGCTGCACCCGCCTGAGACTGCTGTGCCGCTTCCATCAGCTTGCCGGACACTTCCATCAGCGCCTGCATTTTGGCGTCGATTTCTGCTTTGTCTTCGCCTCTCAGCGCAGTTTCCAGCGCGGCCAGAGCAGCTTCAATTGGCGCTTTGTCATCAGCTGACAGTTTGTCGCCCGCTTCTTCAAGCTGCTTACGCGTGCTGTGGGCAATCTGATCACCCTGGTTACGCGTCTGTACCAGCTCTTCGAACTTGCGGTCAGATTCCGCGTTCGCTTCAGCATCACGCACCATTTTTTCGATCTCTTCATCGTTCAGACCTGAAGAGGCTTTAATGGTAATTTTCTGCTCTTTACCGCTATTTTTGTCTTTCGCCGAAACGTGCAGGATACCGTCCGCATCGATGTCGAAAGTGACTTCGATCTGCGGCATACCGCGTGGCGCGTTCTGGATACCGTCGAGGTTGAACTGGCCCAGTGACTTGTTGTCATTGGCGCGCTTACGCTCACCCTGCAGCACGTGAATGGTCACGGCTGACTGGTTATCTTCAGCCGTCGAGAAGACCTGGCTGTGCTTGGTTGGGATGGTGGTGTTCTTGCTGATCAGCGAGGTCATCACGCCACCCATGGTTTCGATACCCAGTGACAACGGGGTAACGTCCAGCAGCAGCACATCTTTCACGTCGCCGCCCAGTACACCACCCTGAACCGCAGCACCGACTGCGACTGCTTCGTCCGGGTTCACGTCTTTACGTGGCTCTTTACCGAAGAACTCGGTCACTTTGGCCTGAACCAGTGGCATACGGGTCTGACCACCCACCAGGATAACGTCGTTGATGTCTGACACAGACAGACCCGCATCCTGCAGCGCAACTTTCAGTGGCGCGATTGAGCGTGCAACCAGATCTTCAACCAGTGACTCTAGTTTAGAGCGGGTTACTTTGATGTTAAGGTGCTTAGGACCGGTCGCATCTGCCGTGATGTATGGCAAGTTAACATCGGTCTGCTGCGCAGAAGAGAGTTCGATTTTCGCTTTCTCTGCCGCTTCTTTCAGACGCTGCATAGCCAGTGGATCGTTGTGCAGATCGATGCCCTGGTCTTTCTTGAATTCAGCAACCAGATAGTTAATCAGGCGACTATCGAAGTCTTCACCACCCAGGTGGGTATCACCGTTGGTCGCCAGAACTTCAAAGGTTTTCTCGCCGTCAACTTCGTCGATCTCAATGATTGAGATATCGAAGGTACCGCCACCTAGGTCATAAACTGCGATGGTACGGTTGCCCTGGCCTTTGTCCAGACCGTATGCCAGTGCAGCAGCAGTTGGTTCGTTAATAATACGTTTGACTTCCAGACCCGCGATACGGCCTGCATCTTTGGTCGCCTGACGCTGCGCATCGTTGAAGTAAGCCGGCACGGTAATCACGGCTTCAGTCACTGGCTCACCGAGGTAATCTTCGGCGGTCTTTTTCATTTTCTTCAGCACTTCAGCAGAGATCTGCGGCGGTGCCATTCTCTGACCTTTAACTTCCAGCCAGGCATCGCCGTTGTCAGCGCTGGCGATTTTGTAAGGCATGATTTTAATATCACGCTGTACTTCTTCGTCCTGGAAGCGACGACCAATCAGACGCTTAATTGCGAACAGAGTGTTCTGCGGGTTGGTCACTGCCTGACGTTTAGCCGGTTGACCGACCAGAATTTCGCCATCCTGTGTATAAGCAATAATTGAAGGCGTGGTGCGATCGCCCTCGGCATTTTCCAGCACGCGTGCTTTAGTGCCATCCATGATCGCGACACAAGAGTTGGTTGTACCCAGGTCAATACCAATAATCTTACCCATCTAAACATCTCCCACTTAAATTCGTTGCCAATTTGGGTTGTGAACCTTTTATGTGGGCAGATTGTTTGCATTCAACCTGCCAGCACATGCTTTTTTCCAATGTTCACAACACTCGATGACAAGTAAATGGGGCCGCTTCGATGCGCATCAAGGGTTAAATCAAAAAAAATTTTCACCTGTGACCCTTTCGGGATCAAAGAACGCAGATCCCACGCTGAATATGATGCGGCGCCTTGTTTCCCTCAGGGGGCAAGTGTGAGTCTTTTTATTTCATCAACAATCATCTTACTGCCGAGGAACTATGGCAAATTCAACGCTGGCTAACCCTGCCCCGCTGGGATTAATGGGTTTTGGCATGACAACCATTTTGCTGAACCTGCACAACACGGGCCTGTTTGCCATGGACGTGGCAATTTTAGCCATGGGGATTTTTTATGGCGGGATTGCGCAGGTGCTGGCCGGTCTCCTGGAGTTTAAAAAGAACAACACGTTTGGACTGACCGCCTTTACGTCCTACGGCATGTTCTGGTTAAGCTTTGTCGCAATCCTGCTGTTACCGGAAATGGGTCTGGCGAAAGCGCCTGACGAACGTTTTCTGGGTGCGTGGCTGGCATTGTGGGGCATCTTCACGCTGTTTATGTTCGTCGGCACGCTGAAAGGTGCGCGGATGCTGCAGTTTGTTTTCGGCTCGCTCACGCTGCTGTTTCTGCTGCTGGCCGTGGCCCATCTTATGCACCTGCCTGTACTGGTGGTGTCCGCGGGCTGGGTTGGAATACTCTGTGGTGCCAGCGCCTGCTATCTGGCGATGGGTGAAGTGCTGAATGAAACCTTTGGCCGCACCATTCTGCCGATTGGCGCGAAATCGCTTTAAGCATAATAAGACGCGGAGCCAGGCTCCGCGCTCCCATTACAACGGTTTAATACTCTGATGCAACCCCGGCTCGTGGCTGACATCACGCCGCAGCCAGATCCCCGTCAACAATCCCACCAGCGCCAACGCCATCACATACCAGCAGGGTGCCATCACTGAGACGTTCATCAGTAGCGACACACAGATCGGTGTCAGGCCGCCAAAGATCGCATAGGAGAGGTTGTAGGAAAAAGAGAGCCCGGTAAAACGCACTTCTGCCGGAAAGGCGCGCACCATCACAAACGGCACTACGCCGACAATACCAACGCTGAGACCCGCCAGGCCATAGAGCAGAAAGAGCTGCTGCGGATAGAGGGCGCTCAGGTGATAAAACTGCCAGCTACAGAGCGCCAGCAGCAGGCTGCCGACACACAGGGTACGACTGGCACCAAAGCGATCGGCAGCGAGTCCGGCAATAATACAGCCAATGCAGAGCATCACAGTGGCGATGCTGTTGGCCTGGAGGGTCAGTGCAGGCGCGATGCCCTGCTGATTCTGCAGCCAGACCGGCGACATCAGGATCACGACTACGATGCAGGCAGAGAGCAGCCAGGTCAGCAACATGGAGATGACAACCGACTTTTTATGCTCCGCCAGCACGGTCTTCAGCGGCAGAGTTTCAGCCAGCGCTTTACGCTGCTGCATCTCAATAAACACCGGCGTTTCATGCAGCCAGCGGCGCAGGAACATCGCAACCAGCCCAAACACGCCACCGAGGAAGAATGGAATACGCCAGCCGCCGTCATGAATCGCCTGCTGCGACATCGAGGTATTAATCAGTGTCGCCACCAGCGACCCCAGTAAAATGCCGATAGTCAGTCCGGCCGTCAGCGTGCCACAGGCGATGCCGATACGTTTATAGGGTACGTGCTCAGCGACAAACACCCAGGCTCCCGGCACTTCACCGCCAATCGCCGCGCCCTGCAACATCCGCATCAGCAACATCAGGAGTGGCGCAGCAAGGCCAATCGTCTGCCAGGTGGGTAGAGCACCCATCATTAAGGTCGGCAGCGCCATCAACAGAATACTCAGACTGAACATCTTTTTGCGCCCGAGTTTATCGCCAAAATGCGCCATCACGATGCCGCCCAGCGGGCGTGCCAGATAGCCTGCGGCAAAAATGGCAAACGTCTGCAGCTGACGCAGCCATTCCGGGATATCAGAAGGGAAAAAGAGGTCGCCGATGACTGTGGCGAAGAAGACGAAGATGATGAAGTCGTAGAACTCCAGTGCGCCGCCCAGTGCGGCCAGCGCCAGGGTTTTGTAATCTTTACCAGACAGACGCTGGGTGTGAGTGGGATTCATAATATTCCAGAAGCAAAAGACGAGGTTGTAAAGATCTTATTACTATAACGTCAATCTTTTGCCACACCAGCGAGGCTATAGCTTATGCCTGAAATGGAGATTATTTAGTTATTTATCTCACGTATCGCGCTTTTAGGCCGAAATGCTGCTACCACATCAGGATGTGTTTCGACGTAAGGCCCTTCCAAAAGCTGTAAACAATAAGGTACAGAGGCAAAGATACCGTGAACTTTTACTTTGCCCTGCTCATCCTTCAGCCCTTCCAGCGTCTCTTTGATCGACTTCGGCTGACCGGGAAGATTGAGGATCAGCGACTGTTTGCGGATTACCCCGACCTGACGCGACAGAATCGCGGTCGGCACGAACTGCAGGCTGATCTGCCTCATCTGCTCACCAAAACCAGGCATTTCGCGATCGGCAACGGCTAAGGTGGCATCGGGCGTGACATCGCGTCGGGCCGGACCGGTGCCGCCCGTGGTTAACACCAGATGGCAAAAACGTTCATCGACCAGCTCGCAAATCGCGTGCTCAATCATCGGCTGCTCGTCGGGTACCAGGCGGGATTCAATCTCAAACGGGCTGCTGAGTGCGTGACTCAGCCAGCTCTCTAGCGCGGGAATACCCTGATCGGGATAGATGCCGTTGGCGGCGCGATCGGAGACCGAGATCAGGCCAATGCGTAATGTATTCATGATGAGCTTCGCTGTGAATTACCGCGTTGCGGTGGAGTAAAAGAGGAATAGCAGAGAGGATAATATAAAGTGAAAGGGTCGGAAAAGGGAAAACCGTGGCAGCCGGCGCCGCCACGGTCAGCTGATTACAGCAGTTCTGCCAGCATTTTCTCAAGTTTGCCCTGATCAACGGCAAAATTGCGGATACCTTCTGCCAGCTTAGCAACCGCCATGGGGTCCTGGTTGTGCTGCCACAGGAACTCAGACTCGGTCATTCTGGCCGGACGCGCTTTAACTTCGCCGCTGTAGCTCAGTTTACGCTCCAGAGTGCCTTCGCTCTCCGCCAGCTCTTTCAGCAGCGCAGGTGAAATAGTCAGACGGTCACAGCCAGCCAGCTCGATGATTTCGCCTACGTTACGGAAGCTGGCACCCATCACTACAGTTTCATAGCCGTGCTGCTTGTAATAATTGAAGATTTCAGAAACTGAAACCACGCCTGGATCTTCGTGCGCGGCATACTCTTTTTTGTCGGTGTTAGCTTTGTACCAGTCGAGGATACGGCCAACAAACGGAGAAATCAGAAACACGCCTGCTTCGGCACAGGCACGCGCCTGCGCAAAGGAGAACAGCAGCGTCAGGTTACAGTTGATGCCCTCTTTTTCCAGCTGCTCTGCCGCGCGGATACCCTGCCAGGTGGATGCCAGTTTGATCAGGATGCGGTCATTACTGATACCGGCATCGTTATAGAGTTTGATCAGGCTGCGGGCTTTGGCGATGCTGCCTTCCGTGTCGTATGAGAGACGCGCATCGACTTCAGTGGAGATACGGCCCGGGATCAGTTTGAGAATTTCCAGCCCAATGTTCACGGCCAGCTTGTCAGAAACCAGCTGCAGCTGCTCTTCTTTGTTGCTGCTCTGCTCACGCGCCCAGCTGATCGCTTCATCGATCAGTTTACGGTATTCAGGGATTTGCGCGGCGTTGAGAATCAGAGAAGGGTTGGTGGTGGCGTCTTGCGGCTGATAGAGCTTCATGGCTGCGATATCACCGGTGTCGGCAACTACGGTCGTGAGCTGACGCAGGGAGGTAAGTTTGTCCGTCATGTTCTTTTCTCTTAGTTAACTGTCAGTGTGAAAAAAGCTGTTGCGATAATATCATGCGGCAACGGTGGCGCAAGGTCAGGGAATGCCGTTTACGATAGCGCGAACAAATAGGTGTGATTCGTCATTTTTTGCGGTTTTTTTGGTACACTGCGGAGCCTGATAAACAGCCAATGCCCTGTTAAAGCAGGCATTAACCGAGGAAGCAACTATGTTGATGGTGATCTCTCCCGCCAAGACGCTGGATTATGAAAGCCCGCTGGCGACAAGGCGGTTCACCCAGCCTGCGCTGTTAGAAAAGTCACAACAGCTGATTGAAATTGCGCGCGATCTGTCACCTGCCAGCATCGCCTCGTTAATGGGCATCAGCGACAAACTGGCGCACCTCAATGCCGAGCGATTTAACAGCTGGCAGCCCGATTTTTCCCCACAAAATGCCCGTCAGGCAATCCTGGCGTTCAAAGGTGATGTCTACACGGGTTTGCAGGCCGAAACTTTCAGCGATCAGGATTTCGATTTTGCTCAGCAGCATCTGCGCATGTTGTCAGGCCTGTATGGCGTGCTGCGTCCACTCGATTTAATGCAGCCTTACCGGCTGGAGATGGGCATTCGTCTGGCGAATCCTGCGGGCAAAGATCTCTACACCTTTTGGGGTGATCTCATCACGGAAACCCTGAATGCCACGCTGGCGGAACAGGGTGATAAGGTGTTAATCAACCTCGCCTCGGACGAATATTTCAGGGCGGTCAGACCAAAGACGCTGCAGGCACAGATGATTAAGCCTGTGTTCCTTAACGAGAAGAACGGCAGCTACAAAGTGATTAGCTTCTATGCCAAAAAGGCGCGTGGATTGATGAGTCGCTATGTGATTCAGCAGCGCCTGACAAAGCCGGAACAGCTTAAGGCGTTTGATCTGGATGGCTATCGTTTTGATGCGGCCGGCAGCAGCGAGAGCGAGCTGGTATTTAAGCGCGCGGAGCAGTAAATACTCCGCGAGCCATGTGCTTCCCGCAGCCGGGAAGCATTTCACAGGACTACTTCAGCAGGAACGCTCGCAGCGGAGCGAAATCAGCTTTCATCTGATGCGACAGCAGCGGCAGTTCGGCGCGCTCCGCTAATTCCGGTGGCAGCGTCAGGGTCTGCTCAAGGATCGCTTCCACGCTTTCCCGGAATTTCGCCGGATGTGCGGTACCGAGGAACACACCATACTCCCCCTCCTGCAGTTGATCGCGCAACAGACGCCAGGCGATGGCGGCATGTGGCTCAGAAATGTAGCCCATTTCAGCCAGTTCGCGCATTGCGGCGCGCGTGGTCTCATCAGAAACGGCACCACAGGCCAGATCGGTTAAGCGCCAGGTTTTACGGCGGAACAGCTCTTCCACACGCGGCCAGTTGTTAGGCTGGCTGACATCCATGGCATTCGACAGCGTAGAGACAGTCTGGTTTGGCTGCCACTCGCCGTTGCCCAGGAAGCGCGGCACCGTATCGTTGGCGTTGGTGGCGGCGATAAAGCGTTTGATCGGCAGGCCCAGCGATTTCGCCAGCAGACCGGCAGTCAAATCACCAAAGTTGCCGCTTGGCACTGACACCACCAGCTGGTTACGTTTTTCCTGAGGCAGCTGTGCAACCGCTTCAAAGTAGTAACAGATCTGCGCCAGCAAGCGGCTGATGTTGATGGAGTTAGCCGAGTTCAGGCCAATTGCCCGTTTCAACTCTTCATCATCAAACGCCTGTTTCACCAGCGACTGGCAGGCATCGAAATCGCCATCAATAGCAATGGTTTCGATGTTACCGCCTAAGGTACAGAAGAGTTTTTCCTGCAGCGGACTGATTTTGCCCTGCGGATAGAGGATCACCACACGCACGTTCTTCATGCCGTAAAATGCGTGAGCCACAGCCGCACCGGTATCACCGGAGGTGGCGGTCAGAATCGTGATCTGCTCGTCCGAGCCTGAGACATACGACAGCATCTGTGCCATAAAGCGGCCGCCGAAATCTTTAAATGCCAGCGTCGGGCCGTGGAACAGCTCCAGACAGGCCACATCCTCACTGACTTCTTTCACCGGGGCTGGAAACGCAAAAGCGGCTTTTACACGCTCATGCAGCTGATGGGCCGGGATTTCGTCACCAATGAAAGCAGAGAGAATTTTGCTGCTGCGGCTGACAAAATCCATCTCCAGCATCGCGTCGATGTCGGTCAGTTCAAACTCTGGCAGTTCCAGCGGAAAGAACAGACCCTGCTGCGATCCCAGACCCTGTTTCACCGCCTGGGCGAAGCTGACCTGCTCGTTGTGATCCTTAAGATTGTAGAGTTTCATGCGTTATCCCAATTGTCGTGCGCCAGCCGTGTCAAGACGGCAGATATGGACGAAGCCTTCATCATTCTGCAGATAGTGCTGGCTCAGCCAGTCAGCCATCCGCTGTGCCGTTTCCATCTGATTGCAAACGGCGAAAAGTGTCGGACCAGAGCCTGAGATACCGCACGCCAGTGCGCCAATATCTTTAGCGGCCTGCCGCGCCTCAGCGAAGCCTGGCAGCAGCCTGGTCCGATAAGGTTCAGCAATCACATCCTGCATCAGTTTAGCTGCCAGCTGCGGCTGACGCGTATGACAGGCGTGAATGAAGCCGGCCAGCAAGCGGCCATGCTTGATACAGTCCTCTTTGCGGTACTGCGCCGGTAAAATGGCTCGCGCTTCTGCGGTCGACACTTTAATGCCCGGATAGGCCATCACCCATAGCCAGTCGTCAAAGCCTGGCACCGCCTGGCTGATGATGTCATTCTCCTGCAACATCAGCTGAATGCCGCCGAGGAAGCAGGGGGCGACATTATCATAATGCACGCTGCCGGAAATCCGCCCTTCCAGCTCGCCCATCAGCGTCAATAACGTGCTGTCGTTGAGTGGTTTGCTGCAAAACTCGTTCATCGCCATTAAACCGGCCACAACCGAGCAGGCGCTGGAACCCAGCCCGGAGCCAATTGGCATATTTTTCTCCAGCGTCATCGCCACCGGAATCTCTTTGCCAATTGCCTCACAAAAACGTTGCCAGCACTGATAAACAATATTCTCTTTAGGATCGGCGGGCAGCTTGCTGACAAACCGTCCGGCGTTGATCAGTGAAAACTGCTCTGCCGCTTCAACGGAGACGCAGTCACCCAGCAGGGAGCCATCCACCGGCGAAACCGCCGCGCCCAGCACATCGAAGCCGACGCTAACGTTACCAATTGAGGCCGGTGCGTAAATTTTTACCATGATTAAACTCCCAACTTCCATGACAGCGTTCGCAACAGGTCGGCAAAAACACCGGCCGCTGTGACATCATTTCCTGCACCATACCCGCGCAGAACCAGCGGAATCGGTTGATAGTAGCGGCTGTAAAACGCCAGTGCGTTCTCACCGTTTTTCACTTTATAGAGTGGATCGTTGCCGTCAACAGCGTCGATCTTCACTTTACAGACGCCACCCTCTTCAATCACACCCACGTAACGCAGTACTTTACCCGCATCACGAGCCTGTGCAACGCGGGCGGTAAAGGCGTTATCCAGCTCAGGCAGACGCTGCATAAACTGTCCAACGTCCTGAATTTCAATCAGGCTGGCAGGCAGCAGCGGCTCAATCTGAATGTCACTCAGCTCCAGCTGATGGCCCGCTTCACGCGCCAGGATCAGCAGCTTGCGCGCCACATCGGTACCAGAGAGATCGTCACGCGGATCGGGCTCGGTGAAGCCCATCTCACGCGCCAGATTGGTCGCCTGCGACAGCGTCACCCCTTCATCGAGCTTGCCGAAGATAAATGATAGCGAGCCTGAGAGGATGCCAGAGAAGCGCAGCAGCTCATCACCGGCGTTCATCAGGTTCTGCAGGTTTTCGATCACCGGCAGTCCGGCACCGACGTTGGTATCATAAAGGAATTTACGCCGCGATTTGGCGGCAGCGGCCCGCATCTGCTGATAGTAATTCCAGGATGAGGTGTTGGCCTTTTTGTTCGGCGTCACCACGTGGAAACCTTCGCTGAGAAAATCAGCATACTGATCGGCGACCGCCTGGCTGGAGGTACAATCCACAATTACCGGATTGAGCAGATGGTACTCTTTCACCAGGCGGGTGAGACGACCGAGATTAAACGGCTCTTTCGCTTCGCTCAACGCCGTCTGCCAGTTGCTTAAATCGATGCCGTGGACGTGGGTTAACAACGCACGCGAGTTAGCGATGCCGCAGACTCGCAGGTCGATATGCTTCTGCTTCAGCCACGCCTGTTGACGATGTAACTGATCCAGCAGCGCACCGCCGACGCCGCCGACGCCGACCACAAACACTTCGATCACCTGATCGGTGGCGAACAGCATCTGGTGCACCACGCGAACGCCGGTGATCACTTCATCATTGTTTACCACCACCGAGATGGAGCGCTCGGAGGAACCCTGAGCAATCGCCACGATATTGATATTGGCGCGCGCCAGCGCCGAGAAGAATTTGGCTGAGATGCCGCGCAGGGTGCGCATGCCATCGCCCACCACCGAAATCACCGCCAGGTTTTCAATGATATCCAGCGGATCCAGCAGATCATCTTTCAGTTCCAGGTAGAACTCCTCCTCCAGCACCTGACGCGCCCGCGCCAGCTCGCTCTGCGGCACGCAGAAACTAATGCTGTATTCGGAAGAGGATTGGGTGATCAGCACCACCGAGATACCGGTACGCGACATCGCCGCAAAAACTCGGGCCGCCATCCCGACCATCCCTTTCATACCGGGACCGGAGACGTTGACCATCGCCATATTATTCAGGTTAGTGATGCCTTTTACCGGGTTTTCATCCTGTTCGCCTTCGGCGCCAATCAGGGTGCCGAAGGCCTGCGGATTGGCGGTGTTTTTGATAAGACAGGGGATCTGAAACTGGGCAATCGGCGCGATGGTGCGGGGATGCAATACTTTTGCCCCGAAATAGGAGAGCTCCATCGCCTCCTGATAAGACATAGATTTCAGCAGGCGTGCATCCGGCACCTGACGCGGATCGCAGGTATAGACGCCATCCACATCAGTCCAGATTTCGCAGCAGTCGGCGCGCAGACAGGCGGCCAGCACGGCAGCTGAATAGTCTGAGCCGTTACGGCCCAGCACCACCAGCTCACCGCGCTCGTTACCGGCAGTAAAGCCAGCCATCAGAATCATGTTCTGCGTCGGAATTTGACTCGCTTCAATGCGACGGGTCGATTCAGCAATATCAACAGTGGATTCGAGGTAGTGGCCGACCGCCAGTAATTTCTCCACCGGATCGATTACGCTGACCTCATGGCCGCGCGCTTGCAGCAGCGCTTCCATGATCGCAATCGAGAGTTTTTCGCCACGACAGATAATCGCCGCGTTGACGCTGTCCGGGCACTGTCCCAGCAGGCTGATACCGTGTAGCACCTGCTTCAACTGCGCAAACTCCAGGTCAACGCGAGTCTTCAGTCGATCATACTCAAAGCCCGGCTGCGCTTCAGCCAGTCCATGCAGTAGCTCGTTGAAGATACGTTCGGCGTCGCTGATATTCGGTAAAGCATCCTGACCACTGATGGTTTTTTCAATCATCGCCACCAGATGGTTAGTGATCTTTGCTGGCGCAGAGAGCACGGTTGCAACCTGTCCTTGTTGCGCATTACTTTCCAGAATGTCAGCGACGCGAAGAAACCGCTCCGCATTCGCTACCGAGGTCCCGCCGAATTTCAGCACTCGCATGATATAAACTCTCCTGAATTTAAGCCGAAAAAAAAGCCCGCACTGTTTAGGTGCGGGCTTTTTTTCTGTTTTTCCTGTATGCGTCAGCCCGCACCGTTACCTGTGGTAATGGTGGTGGTAATAATTGTGGTGTTCAGGCTGATTTTACGCATTTAGATTTATTTTCTGTCTGTTTTGTCTGTCCGTCTTGCTTCCAGAAGTAAAGCAAAGCGCACATTAAGTCAACCCCATCTGGCCGGTGGACAGATTTCCACCACTGCGCACAGGAACCGGTGAAACTGTAAAATGGTGTTAGATCGTTTGCAATGCAAAAATTCTCTGCGATCTGTTGCTATAAAATCAGCTTTTTGCCGAGGATTTATCTGTGAGTTTTTTTTCAATATCGTGCAGTAGGCGATGCAGCATCGCACTGTCACGCTGTTCCAGCAGACCCACCCGCTGATCTATCCAGTCTGACAGCTTCTCATCATCACTGACGCCCAGTTGCGCCAGCAGCTGATGGAAGCGCTGACGCAGCGCCTGCAACTGCTGCCCATCGGCGACGGATGCTACTGGCGCCTCAACCTGATTCAGTTTTGACAGCTGGTAGCAGTAGACCATTACCGCCTGACCAAGATTGAGTGAAGGATAATCATTTGCCATCGGGATACCGGTCAGCAGATCGACCTGCTCCAGCTCCTCATTGGTCAGTCCGCTATCTTCGCGGCCAAACACCAGCGCCATACTGTTTACCCACTGACGCTTCTCCAGCAGTTGCGTTTTAACCTGCTCCGGTGTGGCGTAATAGCGAAACTTTGCCCGACTGCGCGCAGTGGTCGCGACCGAAAAATCGATATCTGCTAATGCGTCGGCCAGAGTTGCAAACGTCTGAACGTTATCGAGAATGTCGCCGGCACCATGTGCCACCCGGCGCGCGGCAGGATCCTGCCAGGCGTCGCTGGCGACAATGCGGAGCTGACTGAACCCCATGGTTTTCATGGCACGCGCCGCAGCGCCGATATTTTCTGGCCGCGCGGGCGAGACGAGAATAAGGGGAAAAAGCATATTTATTCCGTTGGTCCATTTACATAACGCCATATTAACATGGCTGTTAATGATTCAGTTGCAAGAAGGTAATATGAAAATCATTTGTTAACGATGTTAAACCGGTTAAAAGTGAGGACCTGAAACTTTTTATCACTGAAAGCAGCCTTATTAAATAATGCATTATTAAACCATTTAACTTCAATTAGATAGAATGTGATTCCCAGTAGGTTTTATTTTGGCCCGACTGCGTAAAAAATGTAACTAAAATGATGCTTTTTGTGAGCTAACCGGGCAATCTGCGAGAAGTTTTTCACAAAAGTGTTAACGTGCTACAATTGCATTTGATATAAGTCAACGAAGCGTTGTTTTTATGCTTATCGGTTGTGGTTGGTGCTGTTAGGTTGCTGTTAATACAGTTAGGATATGCGCCATTATCATTAACGCCCGGGGCATGCAATTTTCATCCTGAATGGCTGAGCTAATACTGTTGTTGGCGTTGATAGATGGCTTATCAAAATATGATTTCGTACAACGGTTCAGTGCGGCCCGCCGCTCTCGATGATGGAGAACGCCATACCGCTGTACGCCCTGTTTTCAATTTGTTGGCAAATTTTAGGTAGCTAAACATGCAGACCCCGCACATTCTTATCGTTGAAGACGAACTGGTCACGCGTAATACCCTCAAAAGTATTTTTGAGGCGGAAGGTTATGTGGTGTATGAGGCGACGGATGGTGCTGAAATGCATCAGGTGCTGACCGAAAATGACGTTAACCTGGTTATCATGGACATCAACCTGCCGGGTAAAAACGGCCTGTTGCTGGCACGTGAACTGCGTGAGCAGGCCAATGTTGCACTGATGTTCCTGACCGGCCGTGACAACGAAGTCGATAAAATTCTTGGTCTGGAAATTGGCGCTGACGACTACATCACCAAACCGTTTAATCCGCGTGAGCTGACTATTCGTGCCCGTAACCTGCTGTCGCGCACCATGAATCTGGCTATGCCAGGCGAAGAGCGCCGTCAGGTAGAGAGTTATAAATTCAACGGCTGGGAGCTGGATATCAACAGCCGTTCACTGATCAACCCCAATGGCGAGCACTACAAGCTGCCACGCAGTGAGTTTCGCGCTATGCTGCACTTTTGCGAAAACCCTGGCAAAATTCAGACCCGTGCCGATCTGCTGAAGAAAATGACCGGCCGCGACCTTAAGCCACACGATCGCACCGTGGATGTCACCATCCGTCGTATCCGTAAGCACTTTGAATCAACGCCGGATACGCCAGAGATCATCGCCACTATTCATGGTGAAGGTTATCGCTTTTGCGGCGACCTGCAGGATTAAGCAGCGGTCAGTGCCGCAAATAAAAACGCCCCCGCGGGCGTTTTTTTTGGTCTAAATGCGGCCACACAATCAGTGCCACGGCATAATCGGCACGGCGCTGAGCGCATTTTTCGGTGAGCCATCGACTACTTTATCGGAATAGGTCAGATAGACCAGAGCGTTGCGCTTTTTGTCGAAGAAGCGTACAACCTGCAGCTTCTTGAAGATCAATGAGGTGCGCTGGCGGAATACCACGTCACCCTCCGCTTTGCCCTGCGCGATTTTCTCGCTTAGCTCGACCGGGCCTACCTGCTGACAGGAAATCGCTGCATCAGAGGTATCTTCTGCCAGACCCAGTCCGCCTTTAATGCCCCCGGTTTTCGCCCGACTGATATAACAGGTTACATTTTTGACATCCGGGTCATCAAACGCTTCTACCACGATCTTGTGGTCAGGCCCGAATATCTTGAATACCGTATCAACAGAGCCAATCTCTTCAGCAAACAGCGGGCTGGAAAGGGTCAGCGTGGCAAGCGCAGCGATCACAAGGCGGGTTATTGTCATGGAGTTACCATTGCAAATTGAATAGATGAGAATGTAATGTACTGTTAATCGATACAATGACCAACCCAAAACGGGTTCAGCCCGTACTGATTTAGCACAATCTTCCCCGGAAAACGGCCCACGTCTTTTGAGCAATGAGTGCTAATATTCTTCGAATGCGTTTAGCTGCACCACCAGAGTATGAGGATGTTTTATGGACCAAGCCGGTATCATTCGCGATTTGCTTGTCTGGCTGGAGAGCCATCTGGATCAACCCCTTTCACTGGACAACGTTGCCCAGAAAGCGGGTTACTCTAAATGGCATTTACAAAGGATGTTTAAAGACGTGACCGGACACGCAATCGGTGCCTATATCCGTGCGCGTCGTTTGTCTAAAGCCGCTGTGGCGCTGCGCCTGACCAGCCGCCCCATTCTGGACATCGCACTGCAGTATCGTTTTGATTCACAACAGACTTTTACCCGCGCATTCAAGAAACAGTTTGCGCAGACGCCGGCCTGGTATCGTCGCTCTTCCGACTGGAACTCATTCGGTATTCGTCCCCCTATTCGTCTGGACGATGAGACGCAGCCGGAACCCGCTTTCGTCACTTTGCCGGAAACTGTGCTGGTAGGACAAACCCAGAACTACACCTGTATTCTGGAGCAGATTTCCAGCTACCGCGATGAGATGCGTATTCACTTCTGGAAGCAGTTCCTGCTGGAAACGGACATGGTGCCGCCGGTGCTGTATGGTCTGCATCAGGTGCGTGCCAGCCAGGAAAAAGATGATGAGCAGGAGATTCTCTACACCACAGCGGTGCCTGCGGATAGCGCAGTCAATCTGCATTCCGGCCAGAACGTTATCCTGGAAGCGGGCGACTACGTGCAGTTCACTTATACCGGCCCACGCGTCAATCTGCAGGAATTTATCCTGCTACTCTATGGCACATGCATGCCAACGCTGGGACTGACCCGTCGTCTGGGACAGGACATCGAACGCTTTTATACCGATGGCGGTAAAAAGCGCGGTGAGCCACCTACCGAGATCCGTTGCGAATATCTGATTCCTATTCGCCGCCAGGTTGTAAGCAGCTAAGATCAGGGCTGTTGTCATCGCGACGGCAGCCCTGACAACATCACCAAATCAGCGTTGCAGCTCGTCGAGCGCGGGCGCATCCAGATGAGAAATATCTCCCGCCGTCTCTACAATCCACCCTTCAGCCAGCCAGGCGCTCTGCTGATAATCAACACGTGAGAGTGAGCAGTTGCGCAGACGCAGGCGACGTTCAGCGTACGCAGGCAGACCGAGAATCATGCTGACCAGCGAACCCAGCGCCATACCGTGACTGACGAGCAGCGGCCGGCTTCCGGCAGGCAGATCGAGACAGGCATTCAGCGCGGCGTACATGCGCGTCGCCATCTCCGTCATCGACTCCCCTTCAGGAATACGACCGCCTTCCGTGCCGTTGACCAGCGTGGCGCGCCACTGTTCTTCTTCGGCGGTTAAACCCTCCAGCGGACGCTTCTCCAGCACCCCCATATTCAGCTCACGCAACCGCGCATCAAGGGTCACCGGGCAACCGCAGGCATTCGCAATAATCTCCGCGGTGCGCCGTGTGCGCCCCAGATCGCTGGCAATAATGTGCGTGATGCCCAGATGTTTCACGCGCTCACCCACCTGCCAGGCTTGTTGCTCACCTTTTTCCGTCAGCGGACTGTCGGACTGCCCCTGAATGCGGCGTTCCGCATTCCATACCGTTTCACCGTGACGAACAAGATAGACCTGTAGCATGTTAGTTTCCGTTATACTGCGACAAAAATCGCCTTAAAGCCTGTCCCATCAGGCGTCATTGTTGCAGGCAGTCTGGACACTGACAGCGCGGAACAACCCGGCGTACACGGAGTACGTGAGGATTGTGAGCACTGCCCAGGTTCAGACTGACCCATAAAATAGCTTGATGGGCCAGGCACTTAATCACCTGAGGGTTCAATACAATTATGTACCATGTTGTCGCAGCCACAACCAACCCAGCGAAGATTCACGCCATTGCTCAGGCTTTCAGCGACGTTTTCGGCGAGGGATCCTGCCATATTGAAGGGGTCGAGGTCGATAGCGGCGTCGCAGCACAACCGTTAACCCATCTTGAAACGCGAACTGGCGCACGTCAGCGCGTAATGAATGCCCGGCAGGTCCGGCCTGAAGCGGCGTTCTGGGTCGCGATTGAGGCCGGCATCGAAGATGATAGCGCGTTTGCCTGGATGGTGGTGGAAAACCAAAAGCAGCGCGGCGAATCGCGCTCGGCCAGTTTCACCCTGCCGCCGGTGGTGCTGGCAGGTCTGCGTGAAGGCCGCGAGCTCGGCGAAGAGATGGCGCGGTTAACCGGCATCGAAAATATCAAACATCAGGGAGGCGCTATCGGGGCGTTCACGAACGGCCTGCTCAGCCGCTCCAGTGTCTATCATCAGGCCCTGATTCTGGCGCTCTGCCCGTTCATCCATCCGCTCTATCAGCAGTAATCAGGCGCGTCCCAGACGCGCTTCCAGCCAGCGTTTCAGCTCTGGCGGCGCCTCTTTCAGGCTATTAGACCCGCGGGTAATGGTTGCGATGCCGACGCCGAGCTCATTTTTCAGCTCGCGCTGGCTCATTTCGCCGTTCATTAACTCTTCGATAATCCGCAGTCGGGTGCCGAACGCTTCCCGCTCATCAGGCGTCATCATCAGTTGCATCAGTGGCAGCGCATGGCCATCAGCAAAGGCCTGCTGCATCAGAACGACAAAGCGTTGCCAGCTATCTTCTGCCGGATGCGCATCGGTAGAGGGGGAATCAGAATGGGTCATGAAGAGGCTTCCGTACTCACTAAAGAGTACGGAAGCTTAGCACAGCTAGTAACGGCGATTCCACTCAGCATCTGACAGGAGCTTGTCAGGCTTGCCCATGAAATGACGATAGTAGGCGTCATACGCCAGCACATTCTTCACGTAGCCACGTGTTTCAGAGAACGGGATAGTCTCGATAAACGCGACGGCGTCGAGATTGCCTGCACTGGTTTTCTGCCAGCTTCGCACCCGGCCCGGCCCGGCATTGTAGGCCGCAGAGGCGAAAATCCGGTTCTGGTTAAACTGCTGATAGACATACTCCAGATACTGGGTGCCAATCTGAATATTGGTTTCCGGATCGAGCAGCTGGCTGGTGTTGCTGTAGCCAGGGATGTTGTACATCTTCACGGTATGCGCCGCGGTGGCAGGCATAATCTGCATCAGACCACTGGCCCCGACCGGCGAACGCGCTTTCGGGTTCCATGCGCTTTCCTGACGCGAAATCGCCATCGCATAACTCGGCGGGATCTGCTTCACCGCGGTGTTGCGCTCATAGACGCTCTGCCACGCCAGCGGGAAACGCTCTTTCAGACTGTCCCACATTTTGGCGGTGATAGTCGCCTGCACGCTGAGATCCCACCAGTCCTGCTCATTGGCGTAGCGCGCCAGCATCTGCTGCTGCGTATGCGTGCGGCTGCTGATCAGATTGCTCCACTCACTGCGTGCCAGGTTATCCAGCCCCCAGTACATCAGCTCGCGGACGCGGGCCAGCTCCGGTCCCTGCACCGTGGCACTGTCAGGCTTCGGCGCTTCATCCACCTGCAACGGGTAGTCAACGCCCAGGCGTTGGGCCGCCACCATCGGATAGAAGCCACGCGCCTGCAGCAGTTTGCGCAGGATCTCTTCTGCTTCCTCTTTGCGATCTTTCTCAAACAGCAGGTCAGCCTGCCAGTACTGCCACTCATCTTTCTCTTTCGCTTCCAGCGGCAGACGGGCGATCCAGGTGTTCAGGCCACGTCGATCATGCTGAGAGAGTGCCAGTCGTACCCGGCGTTCCACCAGCGCGGTAGACTCACTGTTCATGACTACCGCATCCCGCCAGCGCGCCTGCTCAGACGTGAGATCGCTACCCATCATGCGCCAGACCACAATCTCTTTCAGCGCCTGCTCATCTTCCGGCCCCATCTTCTGCGCCCGGACCAGAATCGGAATCAGGCTGCGGGCATTTTCAATATCCTGCCGTGCCACGCGCGTAAAGGCGTAAATCGTGGCCTGCCGGGTGAAGTCAGTTGGCCCAACGGCGCTGGCAAACGTGCTGACCGTCAGGGGATCCTGCTGCAGGGCCTGCACCGCATCAGACATGGTCTGATAATCGGCGGGCAGCGTTTTCGCCAGATAGCTCACCAGGCTGTCATTACCTGCCTTCATCGCCAGCCGGATACGTTCCAGGATCGTAATCGGCGAAATCTGGCCGGAAGCCTGCCATACCGAGAAGAGTTTATCGCAGTCTGTGGGCAGCGCCGTGCCACGCAGCCAGATCTGCTTCGCGCCGTCAAACGCGGCCTGCTGCTGACCGGTGGCCCATTTGGCGTAATACCAGTTGCAGCGCGCCTGCACCGGCTTAGGTTCGGTCGGGCTGAAGTTCAGCACACCCTGCCAGTCCTGTCGGAAGGCCAGCACATTGATAAAGCGGGTGCTGAGCGATCGCGCAGGTGGCAACGTCGGATACTGGCGAATAAAGTTCTGCACTGCCAGGGTGGTCTCCTGATCGAGATCCTGTGCCAGCAGGCGATATTGCAGATATGGATAGAGCGGATAATCCTGTAGCTTGGGCAATAGCTGAGCCACAGTGGCCATCTGATTACTGTCCCATGCCTGTTTAATTTGTTGATAACGTTGCCGTTGTTGATCAAGCGAATCGGCCCATGCGCTGCTGGCCGTACCGACCAGGCAGATCCCTATCATCCAGTTACGCCACTTCACCACGTAAATCTCCTCTGTTGCTGGGCGCCGGCGAGTTGCCAGACTGTCTTCATGCTAACCAGGGCATCGGACTCTTGCCATGTTCTTCACAAAATTTACGCACAAGGAGAGTGAACGCACCGTCATTGCTCAGCGTGCGCGCCGTGATTGTGCAAATTATCATCAGAAAATCTTATCACTGAACACATTAAACTGTTGAATCATTGCGTTAAAAAAGTGGCACAGCCTTTGCTCTGTTGAATCCCATCTTGTATACCAGATGGAATCCTTTGTATGACTTCAACCATCGGCCTGACGCTTCACGCCTGGGAGCAGCGCTATCAGCAGGCTCCGCAACAGATTACCTCGCTGCTGAGCGGGCACCTGGCGGCTCTCGATCCGCAGGATAATGCCTGGATATATCTGGCGACACCCGAACAGTTAGCAGCACAGATTGAACCGCTACTGGCGCACTTTCAGCGCGACCCCGGCTCACTGCCGCTGTTTGGTGTCCCTTTCGCCGTCAAAGACAACATCGATGTGGCGGGCTGGCCGACCAGCGCCGCCTGTCCCGCCTTTACCTATACTGCCAGCGAAGATGCGGTAGCCGTCGCCAGGCTGAAAGCCGCTGGCGCGGTGGTGATAGGCAAAACCAACCTCGATCAGTTCGCCACCGGTCTGGTGGGCACCCGCTCACCTTACGGTGCAGTCAGCAACACGTTTGATGCCGATTACGTCAGTGGCGGCTCCAGCTCAGGCTCGGCGTCGGTGCTGGCGCGCGGGCTGGTCGCCTTTTCACTGGGCACCGATACCGCCGGATCGGGCCGCGTTCCGGCGGGCTTTAACAATATTGTTGGACTGAAGCCGACCAAGGGCTGGTTCTCTGCGCGCGGCGTGGTGCCCGCCTGTCGCCTCAACGACACCCTTTCCGTGTTCGCGCTGACAGCAGAAGATGCCTTTAGCGTTGCCAGTGTCATAGGAGGCTATGATGCCGGTGACGCCTATTCACGCGTGAATCCGCGCACCGCCCCGGCCAGCCTGCCCGCTCATCCCCATTTTGCTATCCCGACGAATCCGGAGTTTTTTGATGATGCCGCCGCTGAAGCCGCCTGGGATCGGGCGCTGGAGGCGTTGCAGGCAGGCGGCGTGACGCTGCACCCCATCGACTTCACCCCGTTCCGGAAGCTGGCTGAACAGCTCTATTTCGGTGCCTGGGTCGCCGAACGCACGGCGGCGGTGGGCGGGATGCTTGATCGTCCGATGGAGATGGACCCGGTAGTCCACGAAATCATCGCCAGCGGCCTGAAATTTAGCGCGGTCGATGCCTGGAAGGCGGAGTATCTGCGGGCCGAACTGACGCGTCAGATTCAGCAGACGCTGGCACAGTTTGATGCGCTGGTGGTGCCGACCTCGCCCACCATTCATACCCTGGAGGAGATGAAACAGGAGCCGATTCACTACAACTCGCAGTTTGGCACCTATACCAACTTCACTAATCTTGCCGACCTCGCTGCACTGGCGCTGCCCGCGCCGTTCCGCAACGACGATCTCCCGGCAGGCATCACGCTGATTGCGCCTGCCTGGCACGATCGGGCGCTGGCTGAATTTGGCCTTCGCTGGCAGCAGCAGCTTGCCCTGCCGCTGGGCGCAACCGGCCAGCCCTGCCCTGCCCGGCGCACCACGCTGCCTGCCTCACCCGACCACGTCCGGCTGGCGGTGGTTGGCGCGCATCTTACCGGCATGCCGCTTAATTTCCAGCTCACCGAACGCAAGGCGGTCTGGGTGGAAGAGACACAGACCGCGCCGCACTACCGCCTGTTCGCCCTGCTGGAGGGCGCGATCAAAAAGCCTGGCCTGATGCGTGACGAACAGGGCGCCGCGATTACCGTGGAACTGTGGGATATCCCGGTGGCGCGCTTTGGCGAGTTTGTCGCGGAGATTCCCGCACCGCTGGGTATAGGCAGTCTGACGCTGGCCGATGGCCGGGTGGTGAAAGGTTTTATCTGCGAAGGTGCGGCGCTGAACAACGCGTTGGAGATTACTGAGACCGGCGGCTGGCGCAACTGGCTGAAAACACAGGGGAGTCACTGATCATGTTCACCACCGTACTGATTGCCAACCGCGGCGAAATTGCCTGTCGCGCCATACGAACCCTGAAGCGTTTGGGCGTCAAAAGTGTCGCGGTCTATTCAGATGCTGACCGCAACGCGCAGCACGTTAAGCAGGCGGATATCGCCATCGCGCTGGGCGGTAACAAAGCCAGTGACAGCTATCTGCGCATCGACAAAATTCTGGCGGCGGCTCAGCAGAGCGGCGCCCAGGCTATCTGGCCAGGCTACGGTTTCCTTTCAGAAAGCCAGCCGTTTGCCGAAGCCTGTGAAGCGGCGGGTATCGCCTTTGTCGGCCCGACCGCGCAGCAGATTGGTGAGTTCGGCCTTAAGCACCGCGCCCGTGACCTGGCAGCCAGTGCGGGTGTTCCGATGACGCCAGGCACACCGCTGCTCGCGTCGCTGGAAGAGGCGATGCAGGCGGCGGATGAAATTGGCTACCCGGTGATGCTAAAAAGCACCGCGGGCGGTGGCGGCATTGGCCTGACGCGCTGCGCCAACGCCGACGCGCTGGCCAGCGCCTGGGAAAGCGTACGCCGTCTTGGCGAGCAGTTCTTCAGTGATGCCGGCGTGTTTCTGGAGCGCTGTATCGATCGCGCCCGCCATCTTGAAGTGCAGATTTTTGGCGACGGTAACGGCACCGTGGTGGCGCTGGGCGAACGCGACTGCTCCCTGCAGCGCCGCAATCAAAAGGTGGTGGAAGAGACGCCTGCGCCCGGCCTTTCACAGGCGACGCGTGATGCCCTGCTCGCCTCGGCGGTACGGCTCGGCGAACGGGTGAACTACCGCAGCGCAGGCACCGTGGAGTATATCTATGACGTCAGCCAGCAAGCCTTTTACTTTCTTGAAGTGAACACCCGCCTGCAGGTAGAGCATCCGGTTACCGAATGCGTCACCGGACTCGATCTGGTGGCGTGCATGTTGCAGGTCGCGGCGGGCGATGCCGTTGACTGGTCTCGTCTGCAGCAGGCTCCGCAGGGTGCAGCCATTGAAGTGCGCCTCTACGCGGAAGATCCCCTGAAGAACTTTCAGCCCAGCCCCGGTCTGTTAACCGGCGTCACTTTTCCTGATGGCGTGCGGGTCGACAGCGGCATTGAGACCGGCAGCGAGGTTTCCAGCTTCTACGACCCGATGATCGCCAAGCTGATTGTGCATGCCGACACTCGCATTGCTGCGCTGGATAAACTTCACCATGCGCTGGATGCCACTCAACTGCATGGCATCGCCACCAACCTCGATTATCTGCGCCAGATTACCGCCAGCGACGCATTTCGCAGCGGCAACGTCTGGACGCGCTACCTCGACAGCGTTGTGCCTGCCGCATCGGTAGTGGAAGTGCTGCAACCCGGCACCTTCAGTTCGGTTCAGGACTATCCTGGCCGCCTCGGCTACTGGGATATCGGCGTGCCGCCCTCCGGTCCGATGGATGATTTCGCTTTCCGGCTGGCTAACCGCATCGTCGGTAACCATGACGCGGCGGCGGGTCTGGAGTTTACCCTGCAGGGACCCACACTGCGGTTTCACTGTGATGCCATTCTGGCGCTGACCGGTGCAGACTGCGACGCCACGCTTGATGGTGAACCGGTCAGCACCTGGCAGCCGCTGGCGGTAAAAGCGGGACAGACCCTGACGCTGGGACGCGCCCGACAGGGCTGCCGCAGCTATCTGGCGGTGCGCAACGGCTTGGACGTGCCAGAGTACCTGGGCAGCCGCAGTACCTTTTCACTGGGCCAGTTCGGCGGTCACGCCGGGCGCACCCTGCGGGTTGCCGACATGCTGGCCATCTCACAGCCTGAACGGGCAGCCTGCACCACGCCTGCCCCGGTCAGCGACCCGCAGCCGCTCGATGCGGCGCTGATTCCGCACTACGGCAGCGAATGGCGCATCGGCGTGCTCTACGGCCCGCACGGCGCACCGGACTTCTTCACCCAGGCCGCCATAGACGAGTTCTTTGCCAGTGACTGGCAGGTACACTACAACTCCAACCGCCTCGGCGTGCGGCTGGTCGGCCCAAAACCGACCTGGACCCGCGCCAACGGCGGCGAAGCGGGCCTGCATCCCTCCAACGTTCACGACTGTGAATATGCCATCGGCGCGGTCAATTTTACCGGCGACTTTCCGGTGATCCTGACACACGACGGCCCGAGCCTCGGCGGCTTTGTCTGTCCGGTGACCATCGCCAAAGCCGAGCTGTGGAAAGTAGGCCAGGTCAAACCTGGCGACACCATCCGCTTCCACCCCATCACCGCAGACGATGCGCTGGCGCGGGAAAAAGCGCAGATGCAGCTGATTGAAACATTGCGGCCGGAACATCCGACCCTATTTGCCGTGCCATCACTGGCCGAAACCGCCCACGGCTCTGCGACCATTCTGGCTGCACTGGAGGCCACCGGCAGCACGCCGAAAGTGGTCTATCGCCAGGCGGGCGACAAATATGTGCTGATTGAGTATGGCGACAACGTGCTTGATCTGGCGTTACGTCTGCGTGTCCATCTGCTGATGAATGCGCTGACGGCGCAGGCGGAGCCTGGTGTAGAGGAGCTGTCGCCTGGCGTGCGTTCGCTGCAGGTGCGCTACGACAGCCGCATCATTAACCAGTCCGCCCTGATGTCGCTGCTGCTGGCGCTGGAAGCGACCCTGGGCGAGGTCAGCACGCTGAAAGTGCCGTCGCGGGTGGTGTGGATGCCGATGGCATTTGAAGACAGCGCCACGCTGGGTGCCGTCAGCCGCTATCAGGAAACGGTGCGCGCCCGCGCCCCCTGGCTGCCAAACAACGTTGACTTTATCCAGCGCATTAATGGCTTAAGCAGTCGCGAACAGGTACGCGACACCCTGTTCGACGCCAGCTATCTGGTGCTGGGGCTGGGCGACGTCTACCTCGGCGCACCCTGTGCTGTGCCGATCGATCCGCGCCATCGCCTGCTTAGCTCCAAATACAGTCCGGCGCGCACCTTTACCGCAGAAGGCACCGTCGGTATTGGCGGCATGTACATGTGCATCTACGGCATGGATTCGCCTGGCGGCTATCAGCTGGTGGGCCGCACGCTGCCTATCTGGAACACCTTCCTGAAAAACCCGCAGTTCGTAGCCGATGCGCCATGGCTGCTGCGCTTCTTCGATCAGGTGCGCTTCTATCCGGTGAGTGAAACCGAACTGAACCAGCTGCGCGAAGATTTCCGTGAGGGCCGCGCCAGCCTGCGTATTGAAGAGACGCTGTTTGATTTTGCCGCCCATCAGCAGTTCCTCGCCGACCACGCCGCTGAGATCGCAGCGTTCCGCCAGCGCCAGACTGCCGCCTTTGAACAGGAAGTGCAGCTATGGGCGGAGGAAGAGCAGAACGCGCTGCCGATGGATGACGCGATCGCCAGCGCCAGCGCCAGTGAAGAGGATAAGACGGGGCTGGCGGTGCAGGCTGACCTCAATGGCAACATCTGGAAAGTGCTGGTACAGCCGGGCGACGAGGTCAGCGCCGGGCAGACGCTGATTATCGTTGAGGCGATGAAGATGGAGCTGGCGATTGTCGCCCCGCAGGCGGGTCGGGTAACGCAGATTGCCTGCCAGGCGGGCCGTCCGGTCAGCCCTGGCGATAACCTGCTGTGGCTGGAATAAGGAGCGGCAATGACAACCCAACCTCAATCCCCTAAAGCGCGCCCGGAAGCGCTGGCTGAACGGGTCTATCAGGCGCTGAAGGACGATATTTTTGCCTTTCGCCTGATGCCGGGCGATCGCTTCAGCGAAAGCGAAATCGCCGGACGGATGGCGGTCAGCCGCACGCCAGTGCGCCAGGCGCTGTTCCGGCTGGAGCGCGAAGGCTTTGTCGACGTGTGGTTTCGCAGCGGCTGGCAGATTAAGAACTTCGATTTCGCCTGGTTCGAGTCGCTATATGACCTGCGTACCGTGCTGGAGTGCGAGGCGGTAAAACGTCTCTGCGCCCTGCCCGCGCCGCAGTGTGCCGCGCTGTTAAACGAACTGTACCAATTCTGGTGTCAGGCGGAGGCGCTCACCGAAGGGCTGGTAGTGTCGCAGCATGACGAAGCGTTTCACATGACGCTGGTCGCAGCAGCGGGCAACCCGGAGATGGCACGCATCCACGCCGAACTCACGGAAAAGATCCGCATTATTCGCAGGCTGGATTTCACCCGCGACGACCGCATCTGTGCCACCTATCAGGAACATGCTCAGATTTTACAGGCAATTTTTCAGCAGCAGACCGCCGAGGCGCAACGCATTCTGACCGATCACATCACCATCAGTAAGGCGGAGGTCAGGAAGATCACCCTGCACCGCCTCCAGCAGGCCCGGCTCCAGCTCACCGAATAACACAACAACCATTCAGGGGTTTCAGATGATGAAAAGACGTTCGTTGCTCAAGGCTTTCGCCCTCTCCGCTACCGTTGTCAGTATGGGATTCGCCTGGAATGCGCAGGCAGCTGACACCATCAAAGTGGGGATCATGCATTCACTCTCCGGCACCATGGCGATTTCTGAAACGCCGTTGAAAGATGTAGCGCTGATGACCATTGATGAGATCAACGCCAAAGGGGGCGTGCTGGGGAAAAAGCTGGAGCCGGTGGTGGTCGATCCCGCCTCTAACTGGCCGCTGTTTGCCGAGAAAGCCCGGCAGCTGCTGACCCAGGACAAAGCGGCGGTGGTGTTTGGCTGCTGGACCTCGGTGTCGCGCAAATCGGTATTGCCGGTGTTTGAAGAGCTGAACGGCCTGCTGTTCTATCCGGTGCAGTATGAAGGGGAAGAGATGTCACCTAACGTCTTCTACACCGGCGCTGCACCTAACCAGCAGGCAATTCCGGCGGTGGAGTACCTGATGAGCGAAGATGGCGGCAGCGCAAAACGTTTCTTCCTGCTGGGCACCGACTATGTCTATCCGCGTACCACCAATAAGATCCTGCGCGCCTTCCTGCACAGCAAAGGCGTGGCGGATAAAGATATCGAAGAGGTTTACACGCCGTTTGGCTACAGCGACTACCAGACCATTGTGTCGAACATTAAAAAGTTTGCAGCAGGCGGCAAAACGGCGGTGATCTCGACCATCAACGGCGACTCCAACGTACCGTTCTACAAAGAGCTGGCTAACCAGGGCATCAAAGCCACTGACATTCCGGTCGTCGCCTTCTCGGTAGGCGAAGAGGAGCTGCGCGGCATCGACACTAAACCGCTGGTGGGTCAGTTAGCGGCCTGGAACTATTTCGAGTCGATCGAGAATCCGACTAACGCGAAATTTGTCGCCGATTACCGCGCTTACGCCAAAGCACACAACCTGCCGAACGCCAGTACCGTCGTCACCAACGACCCGATGGAAGCGACGTATGTTGGCATTCATATGTGGGCGCAGGCAGTAGAAAAAGCGGGCACCACCGACGTGGACAAAGTACGGGCGGCGATGGCCGGTCAGACCTTTAACGCGCCGGATGGCTTTACCCTGACCATGGATCAGACCAACCATCATCTGCATAAGCCGGTCATGATTGGTGAAGTGGAAGAGAACGGCCAGTTCAGCGTGGTGTGGCAGACCGATAAGCCGGTGCGCGCGCAGCCGTGGAGCCCGTACATTGCCGGAAACGACAAAAAACCCGACCACCCGGTGAAGACCGCGCAGTAATCGCGCATTGCTGATGGATCTGCAGCATCACACGCTGTGAAGCGGCAGCACGGTAGTTTGTCTTCAGGCTGCCGTGCTGCCTTCCCCTGATGAGGCTCTCTTTATGAATCTATGCCGCTGCATTTTCAGCCTGCTCCTGCTGATGCCGCTGTTTGCCAGTGCCGGACCGGCGGCTGACTTTGCCGCCGCCAGCCGCAGCCAACAGGCTACGCTGCTGCAACAGTGGGCCGCCGCACCGGACAGCCATCGCCTGACGCTGCTGGAAGCGCTGAATGCCGAAACGGTAGTCATCGACCAGAACAAACAACCGTTCAGTCAACAGGGTTCAACGCTGCAGCCGCTGGATGCGGTGGCGCAGCCCACGGGCAACCTGAAAAAACTGTTTATGAACAATCGTCTGCGCGTACTGGTTAACAACGCGCTTGCCGCCCATCAGCTGCTCAGTAACGATGCGGCCCTGCGTCTGCGCGCAGCGCAGCAGTTACAAAATGAGGGCGTCGCCAACCAGTTGCCGCTGCTGGAGCAGCGCCTGGCCGCCGAGCAGGATAGCCGGGTGCATGCCGCATTAGGACTGGCGCTGGCGAATCTGCAACTGGCAGATGGCGAACCGATGGTGCGCCTTCGGGCGGTGAAACTGCTGGGTGAGTCCAGCGATCCCAATACTCAGGCCAGCCTGCAACGCCTGACCCAGCCTGCGAATGAGCCGGACGCCACGGTGCGGACGGCAGCGGCGGAGAGCCTGCAACAGATTCAGAAACGGCTGATGTGGGGCGATCTGCTGGGGCAGGCCTTTAGCGGCCTGTCGCTGGGCTCCATTCTGCTGCTCGCCGCGCTGGGCCTGGCGATCACCTATGGCCTGCTCGGGGTGATTAACATGGCACACGGTGAAATGCTGATGCTCGGCGCTTACGCCACCTGGTGGGTACAGAGCCTGTTTCAGCAGTTTGCTCCGCACTATTTAGACTGGTATCCGCTGCTGGCGCTGCCAGCCGCTTTTCTGATCACCGCCGCCATCGGGATGGCGCTGGAACGATCAGTAATCCGCCATCTCTATGGTCGTCCGCTGGAGACGCTGCTCGCGACCTGGGGGATTAGCCTGATGCTGATCCAGCTGGTGCGGGTGCTGTTCGGCGCACAAAACCTGGAGGTGGCGAATCCGTCGTGGCTTTCGGGTGGTTTACCGTTGCTGCCCAATCTGGTGCTGCCGTGGAACCGCATTGCGGTGATCCTGTTTGTGGTGTTCGTGCTCGTGCTTACCTGGCTGCTGCTGAACCGGACCCGCCTTGGCATGAACGTGCGCGCCGTGACCCAGAACCGCGCCATGGCGGAGTGCTGTGGGGTGCCGACCGGCCGCGTCGATATGCTGGCATTTGGGCTCGGCTCAGGCATTGCCGGGCTGGGCGGCGTGGCGCTGTCGCAACTGGGCAACGTCGGACCGGAGCTGGGTCAGGGTTACATCATTGATTCGTTTCTGGTGGTGGTGCTGGGTGGTGTCGGCCAGCTGGCGGGCACCGTGGTTGCCGCATTCAGCCTGGGTATTCTGAACAAAGTGCTGGAGCCGCAGATTGGTGCCGTGCTGGGTAAGATCCTGATTCTGGTAATTATCGTGCTGTTTATTCAGAAACGTCCGCAGGGACTGTTTGCAGTTAAAGGAAGGGTGACTGACTGATGACGCAACCCATCACGCTTCGCGTGGCGCGCACCGCACCGCGCCTGACAATCAGCATCGGCCTGGCGATTGCTTTGGCGTTACTGGTGATGCCGTTTCTGGCGCTGTTGCCCGCCACGCATCCGCTGGCGATCTCTACCTATACTCTGACGCTGGTCGGTAAAATCCTCTGCTACGCGGTGGTCGCGGTGGCGCTGGATCTGGTGTGGGGTTACGCCGGATTGTTATCGCTGGGCCACGGCCTGTTTTTTGCCCTCGGCGGTTATGCCATGGGCATGTATCTGATGCGCCAGGCCGCAGGCGAGGGCTTACCCGCTTTTATGTCTTTTCTCTCCTGGCGTGAACTGCCCTGGTTCTGGACCGGCACCGACTCTTTCGCCTGGGCGCTCTGTCTGAGCATGCTCGTGCCGGGCCTGCTGGCGCTGCTGTTTGGCTTCTTCGCCTTTCGCTCAAAGATCAAAGGCGTCTACTTTTCCATCATGACCCAGGCGCTGACCTACGCCGGTATGCTGCTGTTTTTCCGTAACGAAACCGGTTTTGGTGGCAACAACGGCTTTACCGGCTTTACCACCCTGCTGGGCTTTTCGGTAACGGCAACCGGCACCCGTATCGGGCTGTTTATCGCCACGGTGCTGCTGCTCTTGCTGAGCCTGGCGACGGGCTTCGCCCTGGCGCGCAGCAAATTTGGCCGGGTGCTGACCGCCGTGCGGGATGCAGAGAACCGCCTGATGTTCTGTGGTTACGACCCGCGCGGCTTCAAGCTGTTTGTCTGGACGCTCTCCGCCGTACTGTGCGGTCTGGCCGGGGCGCTCTATGTGCCGCAGGTCGGCATTATCAACCCGGGTGAGATGTCACCCGCTAACTCGATTGAAGCAGCAATCTGGGTGGCATTGGGCGGACGCGGCACACTGATTGGCCCGCTGCTGGGCGCGGCGATTGTTAACGGCGCGCGCAGCTTTTTTACCGTCGCCTTCCCCGAATACTGGCTCTTTTTCCTGGGACTGATGTTCATCCTGGTGACGCTGTTTCTGCCGCATGGCGTGATTGGCCTGCTGCGCCGGAGGAAAAAATGAGTGCTGACCTTTTTACCCAACCCCAGCAGGCAGATCGCCATCGGGTGCAGCGCGATCCGGTGCTGCAGCTGGAGCAGATCAGCGTGTCGTTTGAGGGCTTCCGGGCGCTGACCGATCTTTCGCTGCAGATTGGTGTCGGTGAGCTGCGCTGCGTGATCGGTCCCAACGGTGCGGGCAAAACCACGTTGATGGATGTGATCACCGGCAAAACCCGCCCCGATTCCGGTCGGGTGATCTACGACCAGGACAGCGATCTGACCCGTCTCTCACCGGTGGAGATCGCCCGGGCCGGAATTGGCCGTAAGTTCCAGAAACCCACGGTGTTTGAGGCGTTAACCGTGTTTGAGAATCTTGAGATCGCGCTCAGGGCAGATAAATCGGTCTGGGCCAGCCTGCGCGCCCGCCTCAGCAGCGACCAGCGCGACCGCATTGATGAGGTGCTGACACTGCTGCGACTGGGCGGCGAACGCCAGCGCAGCGCGGGCCTGCTGTCGCACGGCCAGAAACAGTTTCTTGAGATCGGCATGCTGCTGGTGCAGGAGCCGCATCTGCTGCTGCTGGATGAACCGGCCGCGGGCATGACCGACGCAGAGACAGACTACACCGCCGAGCTGTTCCGCAGTCTGGCGGGCAAACATTCCCTGATGGTGGTGGAACATGACATGGGCTTTGTGGAGACCATCGCCGACCATGTCACGGTGCTGCATCAGGGGCAGGTACTGGCCGAAGGTTCGCTGCGCGAAGTTCAGGCCAATGAGCAGGTTATCGACGTTTATCTGGGGCGCTGACATGTTACAGGTTACTAAACTGAATCAATATTATGGCGGCAGCCACATTCTGCGTGGCCTGTCGTTTGAGGTAAAGATTGGCGAAATCACCTGTCTGCTGGGGCGCAATGGCGTGGGGAAAACCACGCTGCTGAAGTGCCTGATGGGGCTGATCCCGACGAAGTCAGGTGAGATTCACTGGCAGCAGCAGCGGATAAATGGCCGCAAGCCGCATCAGCGGGTGCAGTCCGGCATCGCCTATGTGCCACAGGGACGGGAAATCTTTCCGCGTCTGACGGTGGAAGAGAATTTGCTGATGGGCCTGTCACGCTTTCCGGCTGCGCAGGCACGTGACGTGCCGGAGGAGATCTACCAGCTCTTTCCGGTGCTGCTGGCGATGAAGTCGCGTCGGGGCGGCGATCTCTCTGGCGGTCAGCAGCAGCAACTGGCGATCGGCCGGGCGCTGGCCTGTCGGCCCCAGCTGTTGATCCTTGATGAACCGACAGAAGGGATCCAGCCCTCGGTGATCAAAGAGATCGGCGCGGTGATCCGCCAGCTGGCGCAGCGGGGAGACATGGCGATCCTGCTGGTGGAGCAGTTTTATGACTTTGCGGCGGCGCTGGCGGACAGCTATCTGGTGATGTCGCGTGGGGAAATCGTGCAGCGTGGCCGCGGCGACACCATGGAAGCAGAAGGTGTACGCGGACTGGTGGCCATTTAACCCCCGCTCAGAGCAAGCCGGTCTCGACAAAAAAGTCGCTCTGCGTAATCAGCGTGCTGGCCTGCTGCGCGGCAAGAAAGCCCTCTGGCCGTCAGGTGGCGGGCAGAATAGAGGTTGCCACCTGATGGTCGTGGTTATGCGGGTGGCCTGCGGACACGGCGCGGTCGAGAAGCCGGTCATCAGCGCATAGCCCTGTGGCGCATGCCACTCAAACTGCATCTCATCGCCCTACTGCGGAAGATCATCCGCGAAAAAGACGATTTCCGGGTCACAGAGCTTCGGCTGATCGAGATGCTGTAATGCCAGCGGATCCGTATAGCCGCGCCAGGCGGGTGTGGGTCCAGGTCATCAGATCGGTCATGTTTGAGCCGATTACCGCCATTATTACGATGGTTTCTGCCGGATATTTTTTAAACTTCAAATGTAATGAAAGTAACAATAACCATTTTAAAAGGTTAAGTATGAGACAAAGAATCCTGCGGCATCAGGAATCAGTGAGTAGTGGCATGAAAAGGGATTTACAGCGTGACTTTTATAACAAGATAACATCATGGATCGCGCCGGCTGAGAGACGTGACCGTCTGCTGTAATGGGCAGATATCACAGCGCGGCGGAGGTTTGCGGCTCTTAAAGATTGCGGGTAATATTGACCAGCCAGACGTATGAAACGCAACTCATTCAAATCTGTGAGGTTTGTCGCGATATGACGTCGATTAGGACGTCCCTCCTCCGCACTAAAGGATAAGTAACAGAGAGATGACCATGGAAACCCGACGCGACGAACGCATTCACAAGCTGACACAGGCGCTTAAACGCACCGACAAACTGCATCTGAAAGATGCGGCACAGTTGCTGGGTGTTTCAGAGATGACGGTTCGCCGCGATTTAACCGAACCGGGTTCCAGCGTGGTCCTGCTGGGCGGCTATATCGTCAGCGATCCGAAAAGCCATTCCAGCCACTATTTTGTCAGCGATCAGCTTGGACAGAATGCCACCAGAAAGCAGCGGCTGGCTCAGGCGGCCGCCAGCCTGATCAGCGAGAACGATACGGTTTTTTTTGACTGCGGCACCACCCTGCCCTACATCATTGATGCCATTCCCGTCACCCTGTCGTTTACCGCCATCTGCTGCGCCATGAATACCTTTCTGACTCTGAAAGAGAAACCGGCCTGTAACGTCATCCTCAGCGGCGGTGAATTTCATGCCGACAATGCCCTGTTTACGCCGATTGGTGTGCACACCATTCTTGACGATCTCTGTCCGACGCTGGCCTTTATCTCGGCAGCGGGCATCGACAAAGATCAGGGGGCGACCTGCTACAACACCAATGAGTTGATGATGAAACATCATGCCCTGCTGCGCGCCCGCCAGTCGGTGCTGGTGGCTGACAGCAGTAAATATGGCAAAGTGCTGCCTGCCCGCATTGCCGGGCTGCAGCGCTTTGATCTGCTGGTCAGTGACAGCGCGCCCGATCAGGCGTTGCAAAACTGGCTGGCACAGCAGGCGATACCGTTACGCCTGCCCTGATGCCTGCCTCTGGCATCCTCTCCTGACGCTGCCAGCCAGACAGTTAACCCCTGAAGGGTCCGGCATTGACTCCGGCACGGTAATATTCGCCGCTCCCCGGCTGGGATTAAACGGTGAAAAAGGCTAAACTTCGACATCATTCCAACGACCATCAGACCCAGAGGCTCAAACCAACGTGGCTCAATTCGTCTATAGCATGCATCGCGTCGGCAAAGTGGTTCCGCCGAAGCGACATATCCTGAAAAACATCTCCCTTAGTTTCTTCCCTGGCGCAAAAATCGGCGTACTCGGTCTGAACGGCGCGGGTAAATCTACCCTGCTGCGCATCATGGCTGGCATCGATAAAGATATCGAAGGGGAAGCGCGTCCGCAGCCAGGCATCAAAATTGGCTACCTGCCGCAGGAGCCGCAGCTTAACCTTGAACACACCGTGCGTGAGTCAGTTGAAGAAGCGCTCTCAGAAGTGGTTGGCGCACTGAAACGCCTCGACGAAGTCTATGCGCTCTATGCCGAAGAGGGTGCAGACTTCGACAAACTGGCCGCTGAGCAGGGCCGTCTGGAAGAAATCATCCAGGCGCACGATGGTCACAATCTGAATACCCAACTGGAACGTGCTGCCGATGCGCTGCGCCTGCCAGACTGGGACGCGAAAATCGCGACCCTTTCCGGTGGTGAACGTCGCCGTGTCGCCCTCTGCCGCCTGCTGCTGGAAAAACCAGACATGCTGCTGCTGGATGAACCGACCAACCACCTTGACGCCGAATCTGTCGCCTGGCTGGAGCGCTTCCTGCATGACTTCGAAGGTACCGTGGTCGCAATTACGCATGACCGTTACTTCCTGGATAACGTTGCAGGCTGGATTCTGGAACTTGACCGCGGTGAAGGTATCCCGTGGGAAGGTAACTACTCTTCCTGGCTGGAGCAGAAAGATGCGCGTCTGGCGCAGGAAGCCTCTTCTGAAGCCGCTCGTCGTAAATCCATTGAGAAAGAGCTGGAGTGGGTTCGTCAGGGTGCGAAAGGCCGTCAGTCCAAGGGCAAAGCCCGTCTGGCACGCTTTGAAGAGCTGAACAACACCGACTACCAGAAGCGTAACGAAACCAACGAACTGTTCATTCCACCTGGTGCTCGTCTGGGTGACAAAGTGCTGGAAGTCAGCAATCTGCGTAAGTCCTACGGCGACCGGGTGCTGATTGACGATCTCTCGTTCTCCGTGCCAAAAGGCGCGATTGTCGGCATTATCGGTCCGAACGGCGCGGGTAAATCGACGCTGTTCCGCATGATGTCCGGTCAGGAACAGCCTGATTCCGGCAGTATCGTGCTGGGCGATACCGTTAAGCTGGCCTCAGTGGATCAGTTCCGCGACAGCATGGATAACGCCAAAACCGTGTGGGAAGAGGTCTCCGGTGGTCAGGACATCATGCGTATCGGTAATACCGAGATGCCAAGCCGTGCCTATGTGGGCCGCTTTAACTTTAAAGGCGTCGACCAGGGCAAACGTGTTGGCGAACTCTCTGGTGGTGAGCGTGGTCGTCTGCACCTCGCGAAACTGCTGCAGGTTGGTGGCAACATGCTGCTACTCGATGAACCGACCAACGACCTGGACATTGAAACCCTGCGCGCGCTGGAAAACGCCCTGCTGGAGTTCCCGGGATGTGCCATGGTGATCTCGCATGACCGCTGGTTCCTGGACCGAATCGCCACGCACATTCTGGATTACCAGGATGAAGGCAACATCGAATTCTTCGAAGGTAACTTTACCGAATATGAAGAGTACAAGAAGCGTACCCTTGGCGCTGACGCGCTGGAGCCGAAGCGCATCAAGTACAAGCGTATGACGAAGTAATGGCAAGCTGATTCGTGTTAAAAAGGGAAGCAAATGCTTCCCTTTTTTTATTTAATAAAGCCGTGTCCATTGCTCAATAATACCTTGATGTTCGTCATCACTTGTTTTAAACAAAATACAGGTCAATTTATTATTTTTATCAAAACCAATCACAATATTATCCCCAGGAACAGCAAGTTCTGTAACCGGATTGCTTTCGTAATAAAGTCGAAACTCGGAACGCGTTTCATGTGACTCTCGGGCATCATACCAGGTAACAGACGCATTACAGCTGACGTCACTACCTCTGAGGATAAATACAGCATCAATCACCCTGTTTTCACTACCCATAATATTTTTAAGGGCTGTTACGCCATTAAACTCTCTCTGATCGTAAAGTTCACTTTTTGATAAAGTTTTAATACATGCCGTCTTTGAATTTCTAGCTCGCATGAAAATTCTCTTCCTCTAAGAACAATAGGAAAAGCCATCATAATTACTGCAATATAATTTTCTGCTACAGGTAGCAAACTTATAGATTAATGTAATTCCTTTATGTAAAGGTCAGCGATAAAACTCCCTGAACACCGGTGACTGCAGCGCGAACTCAATAAACCGCGCCAGCGCAGGCGAATTCAGTTTACGGCCCGGATAGACCAGCCACAGCTCATTCCCCTCAATCTCCCACTCCGGCAGCACCGGCACCAGCCGGGGATCCGCCATCGCACCATCGGTCAGAAAGTGCGGCAGCAGCGTAATGCCAGCATCCCCCAGCGCTGATTCGCGCGCATAGAGTAAATTGTCCGTGAGATGCCCTGGTGGCAGTAGCCAGCGGTAGAATTCGTCATCGCGCTGCAATACCCACTCATTCCAGGCGCGATGCGCAATACAGCGGTGGGCCGACAACTGCTGTGGATGTACCAGCGGTGGATGCTGATTAAGATAGTGCTGTGAAGCCACCAGCAGTCGCGGGCAGTTGCCTATCCGCCGGCCAATCAGCGAGGACTCCTGCGGCTGACCGGTGCGCAGCGCCACGTCAAAGCCCTCCAGCACCAGATCGCGCATCTCATCGGAGATCGAGACATCCAGCGTCACATCGGGATAGAGACGTAAAAACGCTGCGTTACAGCGCGCCAGCAGAGTGGCACCAATTCCAGCCGGACTGGTGATGCGCAGACGCCCGCTGGGGTTTTCACGCAGGTTGGCGATCGCCTGATCGGCGCGTTCACTGGCCTGCATCATCTCCTGACAATGCAGCAGAAAGCGCTCGCCGGCAAAGGTCAGGTTGAGCTGGCGTGTGGTGCGGTTCAGCAACCGAATTCCCAGCCGCTGCTCCAGTTGACTGATACGCTGACTGACGCTCGATTTGGGCAGACCTGCACGTTCAGCCGCACCGGTAAAGCTGCCGCATTCCGCTAACAGAGCAAAAAGCGCCATATCCTGCCACTGACGAAAGGCCATTGTTCACCTCAGACGAACACTCTATAAAATATTGTCCATCTTATCACCGCTAAAACCAGGTTCTACACTTAAAGCCTGTTCCAAATCGTTGCAGCCGCTCTGCCACGAAGAGCGTGTCACCTCCTCTGCCGAGGGTGAGCACTTTTCAGGGTCAGAATGGCAACCATAAGATCCAGGCTCATAGCCTGACTAAACAGGAAAACGTTATGTCTATTCGTGCTATCGCAGTTAATCCGGCAAGTCCTGAAAACTTCACTGAAATTTTCCCTGAAACTCTAACGCCAGGTGAATATGACCTGCGTGTTGAAGTCAAAGCCGCCTCGGTCAATCCGGTCGATACCAAGGTGCACAAAGGGGCGATGAAGAATGGGTTAGAGCAGCCACGCATTCTCGGCTGGGATGCCAGCGGCGTGGTGCTGGAAGTGGGCAGCAAAGTCAGCAACTTCAAGCCTGGCGATGACGTTTTTTATGCAGGTGACCTGACTCGTCCTGGCAGCAACAGCACCGAGCAGCTGGTTGACTCACGCATCACCGGTCACAAGCCAAAAAGCCTGGACTGGGCGCAGTCAGCCGCGATCCCGCTGACTGCCCTGACCGCCTGGGAAGGATTGTTTGAGCGACTGAACCTTGAGACAGCAACAGAAGCGCAGACCCTGTTGATCGTCGGCGGCGCAGGCGGTGTCGGATCGCTGGCGATCCCGCTGGCGAAGCTACGCAGCAAGGTACAGATCATTGCCACTGCCTCGCGTGAAGATTCAGCGCAGTGGTGCCGCGATCGCGGGGCCGATCTCGTGATCAATTACAAAGATATGGCTGGCGAGCTGGAGAAACAGGGCATTAAACAGGTCGATTTTATCTTCTGCCTGAATGATACCGACGGGCACTGGGAGACCATGGCAAAGCTGATCGCGCCGCAGGGCCATATCTGCACCATCGTGGAAAACGAACATCCGCTGTCAATGGATCAACTGAAGCTGAAGAGTGCTGCACTGCACTTCGAGCTGATGTACACCCGCAGCATGTTTACTACCCCGGATATGGCGCGTCAGGGCGAGATACTGGATGCCGTATCGGCGTTGCTGGATGAAGGGAAGCTGCAAACCACACTGAGCGAGACGCTGCACGGCTTAAGCGTTGAGACTTTAACCGCCGCCCATCAGCGGGTGCTGGAAGGCCACATGCGCGGCAAAGTGGTGATGGTTTATTAATGCACTGACCCGGCTGCCGTGCGGCAGACCGGGTCACAATATGCATTACGGCTGGGCGTTTTTCTCGCCCAGCATCGCCTTCACCAGCTCAATGCAGCGCAGGAATCGGGTGTCATAATCATCTTCCTGCACATGCAGGAATTCGATGTTGTTTTCCCGCAACATCGTCACCAGCATTGACTGAAACTCCCGGCGATCCACCGAACTGCCCAGACTGCGCAATCCATCCGCGACCCAGGGCACGTTGTTCTCCAGCAGAATCACCAGGTCAAAGCGATATTCATCAATGAGTGCCTGCACAAACGGATGTTCGCGCCCTTCATACTTCAGACAAAACGCCTGCGTGGTCACAAAATCCGTATCGATAAACGCCACTTTATTGGCGTATTTAACAGCGAAATCGATGTACTGTGCCTGGCCTAGCGCGATTTTGTCGTAATCAGAATATTGCAATGCCATTTCGTCACCTCCCAGGTGGGAAAAGACATAGTCGCGGCCATATTCCCAGGCACTGGTGGTATTGAAGATGTTGGCGAGTTTATTGACCAGCGTCGATTTACCGCTCGATTCTCCGCCGAGGATCGCCACGGTGCGCACAAAGAAAGGTTTCACTTCAGTGGGTATGTAATCCCAGAAGCGGAATGGATCCTGACGAATCTGCGCGCCGCTGATGCTCATAAAGGATCGATTGGGATCAACCAGCACGGTCTGAATACCAAGGTGCTGCTGATACATCTCCGCATCGGGCGCTTCGCTGGTGTAGATGCAATCCGGTGCAATACCATGCTCGCTGAGAAAAGCGCTAACGCCTTCGCTCCAGACATCCCAGCCGTGTGGATAGGGTTCAATTCCCTCCTCATCAAAGGCGTGAATGCGGATATTTTTCTGATACTTAAAGGTTTGCAGCACCCAACGCAGGCGATCGCTCACCGTGGGCTGTTGTGACATCGCGCTGTTCTCAAATAGCTCGCGGTCTCGCGGCTCATCGTAGCCCATGATGATATGCAGCTCATCCACCTGGCTACAAGCGCGCTGAATCAGATAGATATGGCCGGTGTGCAGTGGATAGAACTTACCGAACACCACGCCTACCGTTTTATCACGGCGTGGAAACTCCAGCCCCAGAAAACGATGCAGCGCTTCCAGCTTTTGCGCGCTGGGACTTTTGATTTTGGCATTGAGCAACTGGCTCAGATAGCCTTTGGTCATGCCGCTGGCATCAGCGACCTGTTGCAGCGTATGGCCCTGCTGCCGAATGGCCGTTTTCAGATAATCAAACGACGACATGTCGTGCCTCCTGCATCAATGCGGTTAAGGTGGGAGCAGCCTGTGTCAGCAGCTTTTCGCCGACAGGCCGCAGGCGCGTTACAGATCGTCCAGAATCGCCAGCGCATCGGCCAGCTTTTTCGCGCTGAAAACCTGCATCCCGGCTATCGGTTTTTTCGGTGCATTCCCTGCCGGTACAATGGCGCGTTTAAAGCCATGCTTCGCCGCTTCAGAGATACGCTCCTGACCGCTAGGCACCGGACGGATCTCACCGGCCAGCCCCACTTCGCCGAAGATCACCAGATCCTGCGGCAAAGGACGATCGCGCAGACTCGACACCATCGACAGCATCAGCGCCAAATCAGCACTGGTTTCAGTGACTTTAACGCCGCCAACCACGTTAACGAACACATCCTGATCCGCCATCTGCAATCCGCCGTGACGGTGCAGAACGGCCAGCAGAATCGCCAGGCGATTCTGCTCCAGCCCCACGGCCACGCGGCGTGGATTGCCCATCATCGAGTGATCGACCAGCGCCTGAATCTCCACCAGCAGCGGACGCGTTCCCTCCCACAGCACCATCACCGAACTACCTGAGGTCACCTCTTCGCCACGCGACAGAAAGATAGCTGACGGATTGCTGACTTCACGCATGCCCTGTTCGGTCATGGCAAATACACCCAGTTCATTGACCGCACCGAAACGGTTTTTATGACTGCGCAGGGTGCGGAAGCGGGAGTCGGCATCGCCATCCAGCAGTACCGAACAGTCGATACAGTGCTCCAGCACTTTCGGCCCGGCCAGCGAACCATCTTTAGTGACGTGACCGACCATGATGATCGCCACCCCGCGCGTCTTGGCGAAGCGTGTCAGGTAAGCGGCGGTTTCACGCACCTGGGCGACGCTGCCCGGGGAGGACTGGATCTCCGCCATGTGCATCACCTGGATCGAGTCGATCACCATCAGTTGCGGCTGCTCCTGTTCGGCGATCAGACAGATCTGCTCAATGCTGGTTTCCGACAGCATATTCACGTTTTCAGTCGGTAATCCCAGACGATGGGCGCGCATCGCCACCTGCTGCAGCGACTCTTCACCCGTGACGTAAAGGGTTTTCATCCCTTCCGACAACCGGCACATCACCTGCAGCAGCAGCGTGGATTTACCTGCGCCGGGACTGCCACCGATCAGAATGGCGCTGCCAGGCACAACGCCGCCGCCCAGCACCCGGTCAAATTCTTTGAAGCTGGTAGAGAAGCGCGGTAGCGCCTCCAGGCTGATTTCAGAGAGCTTCTGCACCCGGCTGGTCCCGGCGCTGCCAGCATAGCCACTCAGGCGCTCGTTACGGGAAGCCGCGGGCGAGGCGGCTATCCGCACCTCGGTGATAGTGTTCCAGGCGTGACAGGCGCTGCATTGCCCCTGCCAGCGTGGGTAATCTGCGCCACATTCGTTACAGACAAATGCGCGTTTTGCCGCTTTGGCCAAATCAATACCTCAGTTAACGCTCTTCGTGGATCAGGCTACCGGTCAGGATGCAGAGCACCCCCATTAAATCGGCATGGCGAATGGTGACCGCAGTCTGCTCATTCACCTTAGGTTTAGCATGGAACGCAATACCCAGCGCTGAGGCTTTGATCATCAGCAGGTCATTGGCACCATCGCCGATCGCCACCGTCTGCTCTGCCGCGATTTCAAAACGCTGCGCCAGCTTCTTCAGGGTATCGGCTTTATATTGTGCGTCGACAATCGGACCCAGCACGTTACCGGTCAGCTTGCCGTCGCGAATTTCGAGTTCATTGGCCGCTACTGCAGACAGATGCAGCTTGTTGCGCAGGTATTCGGCGAAGTAGGTGAAGCCGCCGGACGCGATGGCAACCTGCCAGCCCAGCGCCTGCAGCTTCTGCGTCAGGGTGGTCAAGCCTGGCATCAACGGCAGGTCATCGCGCACCTGTTTCAGAATATTGGCGTCCGCGCCCTGCAGCGTGGCTACGCGCTGACGCAGGCTGGCGGTGAAGTCGAGTTCGCCGCGCATCGCGCGTTCCGTCACTTCGGCCACCTGCTCGCCGCAGCCCGCCAGTCTGGCGATTTCGTCGATGCATTCGACCTGAATCGCGGTGGAGTCCATATCCATCACCAGCAGGCCTGGCGTTTTGAGATGCGGGATTTTGCCGAGCGGCGCGACGTCCAGGCCGGCGTCGTGCGCCAGCTTGCTGGCAAATGGCGTCAGCGATCCCGCCAGGCGAATCACCTGATACTCATCGACGTTCCATGCACTGACGATCACCATCGCAGCACCCAGCTGGTGCTGGTAATCGGTCAGCCTTTGCTTATCCAGCCCACGGCCATACAGCAGCCAGCCGGTGCGGCCAGCGCGATAATCCAGCGGCATCACTTCAACACCACTAAGAGAGAGGGGCAAACCCGGCCAGAGGGAGACATCGGCGGGAAGATCGCACCAGGTTAAACGATTTGGCATCAGAGCTCCTGTAGGGACAACAAAACCACGCAAGAGGCTACCTTGTCTGCGCCGCTTCTGGCAACATAATCTCCAGGCTTTCTGTTGTGATATGACCCGGATGATTAATGGCTAAAACCGCATTGAAATTTCGCTTACATCGTACCGTGATCGTTCTCATCTCGATGGCGCTGCTGGTCGTGCTGATGCAAGGCGCATCCTGGTTCAGTCTCGGCCATCAGACGGCACGTTCTGAGCAGGTCGAGGAGCTGGCGCATACGCTGACCAGTCAGGTGGCGTTCAGCCTTAAGCCGTTGATGGACAACAGTGAAAATAACCGTAATCAGATAGAAGCGATTCTTAATCAGATGACGGCTAACAGCCGTATTCTGGATGCATCAGTGTATGACGGCGACGGCAGCCTGGTGGCGCACAGCGGTGAAAACATCAACGTGCGCGATCGGCTGGCGCTCGACGGGCAGCGCGCGGGCAGCTATTTCAACCATCAGATTGTGCAGCCGCTGGCCGGAAACGATGGACCGCTGGGCTTTTTGCGCGTAACTCTGGATACCCACGTGCTGGTCACCGACTCCCATCAGGTCGATAACACCACCAATATTTTGCGTCTGATGATGCTGCTGGCACTGGCGATTGGCATTATTCTCTCCCGCACCCTGCTGCGCCACCGCCGCACCCGCTGGCAGCAGTCGCCGTTCCTGCTCACCGCCAGCACACCGGTAAAAGAGGATCGTGATGAGGACGACGAGAAGAAAGAGTAGCAATCCTGCTCCGCGGTCACGATAAAACAAAAAAGGCCCGCACTGTGGGCCTTTTTATCGGAAAAAATCAGATTTGCGAGGTGGCTTCCATCAACCAATCAACAGCGCTTCCAGCTCGCCCAGCGATTTAACCTGCCAGGTAGGCTTAATATGTTCCGGCAGCGACCAGGTGCCATGATCAAGCCAGCAGGTTTTCACCCCGGCATTCATACCGCCCAGAATGTCTGACGCTGGCGTATCACCCACCATCAGCACTCGCTGACGATCCGGATTGCCCATCAGTCTCAGTGCGTAATCAAAGATCTCTGCTGCCGGTTTTGGCACGCCGACCTGCTCAGAGATCACCAGTGCCGAGAAGTAATCGCGGAAACCGGTGCGCTCCAGACGCGTCTGCTGCAACGCAGTAAAACCGTTGGTGATGATGCCCATCTTTACCCGGCCATGCAGATGGTTCATCAGACTGACTGCACCCGGCAGCGGCGTGCAGATCTCCCCCATTGCGGAGAGGAAGCCGCTGTTGAGGATCTCCGGCGCAACGCTGAGCTTTTCGCTCCAGTGGTTGAAACGCTGGGTCTGCAGCTGTAACGCTGAGATGACGCCATTCTGATAATCGACCCACAGCGGCTTGTTGATCGCCTGATAATCGCTGTAATCCTGGTCGGTAAACTGCACATCATAACCGGCGAACAGGCGCTGCAAACCGGCATAGGCATCGAAATGAAAAAGGGTATCGTCCGCATCAAACAGGATGCAATCCCAGTTATCTGACATTAAGGCTCCTTAGTACCGCTACAACGTCAGCGCCATGAGAATGGCATCTTCACGGCCGCTGGCGGTGGGATAATAGTTGGGGCGACGACTGACCTGATTGAATTCAAGCTGCTCATAAAGCGCAATGGCGGGCAGGTTCGAGGCCCGCACTTCCAGCCACAGTGTCAGTACATTGCGTTTGATCAGCTCATCGATCAGATGCTGCAACAGCTGGCGACCCAATCCCCGGCGCTGAAAGGCGGGATCGACCGCGATGTTGAACAGCGAGGCTTCGTCGAGTACAACCTGGGTAATGGCGAAGGCGGCCATTTTGCCCCCGGCGTCGAGCCGTAAATTGAGGAAACGCTCACCCTGATTGCTGGCAAACGTCTGTTCACGCCAGGGAAACGCGTGACTACGACACTCAATGGCGTAGGCCTGCGCCAGATCGTTATGAGTGAGTAAAGAGATGGCTGTCATGGTTACACATCTGTTGCCAGAGCGCGCGTTTGGCGACGCCGCTGCTGATCAGTTCATTGAAAGAGGCGCTGGTTAATGCCACGCCATTGAAAGTCTGTTCGCTCTCAACCCCGAGCAACCAGCCCGCACAGTTCAGCGTTTCCGGCAGCATTTGCAGCTGATCCGGCGTTACGGTCATCACCTGAGCGGGTTGCAGATTGAGGGCATGCAGCACGTCGCGCATTAGCGGCTCATGCAGACCGGGCGGCACGTCAGCCACAATAATTAATTGCGTGTCCGGTGCCAGCGTGACGGCTATTTCGCCCTGAAGCACGCGCGGGCGGCGCAGTTGGTACTGCGTAATTCCCATTTGCTGTAAAAGCCAGTCGCGCCTGGACGTCATGGTGTTACCTGTTCTGCTGCCTGAATGCGAGGCTATGCTAGCAAACCCATCGAACATGCGCCAACAAACCACTATAATCCCTGCTCAGATCTTACAGGAGCCCTACATGTCTGCTTTTACACCGGCCAGCGAAGTCATTCTGCGCCACAGTGATGAATTTACCGCCCGCCATGTTTTATTTGCTGGCGATTTGCAGGATGACCTGCCCGCTCAGCTGGAAACTGCCTCGTCGCGCGTTCACACCCAGCAATATCATCACTGGCAAAACCTGAGCCGCCGCATGGGCGAACAGGCACGTTACGGAATGGTTGCGCAGGCAGAAGACGTGCAGGGCTGCGATACGCTGGTCTACTTCTGGACCAAGAATAAGCCGGAAGTTCAGTTCCAGTTGCAGAACCTGCTGTCGCTGCTGCCGGTGGGCTGCGATGTGTTCGTGGTCGGTGAAAACCGCAGCGGCGTGCGCAGCGCCGAAGGCATGCTGGAGGCATGGGTGCGGCTTGAGAAGATCGACAGCGCGCGTCGCTGTGGTCTCTACCACGGTCGCCTCGACAGCCAGCCTGAGTTTGATGCCAGCACCTTTGGTCACCAGTATCAGCTGGATGGTTTGACGATTCATACCCTGCCCGGTGTCTTTAGTCGTGATGGTCTGGATAGCGGTAGCGCCCTGCTGCTGTCAACCTTTACCCCCCACACCAAAGGCAAAGTACTGGATATGGGCTGTGGCGCGGGCGTGATTGCTGCATCGCTGCCTGCCCGTTCGCCAAAAGTGCGTCTGTGGCTGTGCGACGTGCACGCAGCCGCCATTGAAGCGAGTAAAGCGACGCTGGCCGCCAATGGCATCGAGGGCGAAGTCTTCGCCAGCAACGTTTTCTCTGACGTGACCGGCCGTTTCGACATGATTATCTCTAACCCGCCATTTCATGAAGGCACCCAGACCAGCCTCGACGCAGCACAGGCGCTGATTCGGGGTGCGGTGAAGCACCTGAATACTGGCGGCGAGTTGCGTATCGTTGCGAACACCTTCCTGCCTTATCCGCAGGTGCTTGATGAAGCCTTCGGTAGCCACGAAGTCATCGCACAGACCGGTCGCTTTAAAGTTTACCGTGCCGTCTATGGTCGCGGTGCCAAAACGCGCTAAGGGCTTTTCCCACCGTTAACCGCGTTGCCGGGCTGAAAATGTTGCTTTTTACAGCGATCGTTTCAGCCCGACAAAATAGTTGTTGACGCAAGGAGTAAAGTCTCTAGAATGCGCCTCCGTGGTTGTAACATTCTCAAGGTGTTACGGGTATGCGAAGGTGGCGGAATTGGTAGACGCGCTAGCTTCAGGTGTTAGTGTC
>Ga0075019_10000043_pt1 | contig 75759 bp, 59 predicted proteins | sample ColStrG_CSR_2013_FD_71473 | JGI IMG/M metagenome (GOLD analysis project Ga0075019, IMG submission 71473) | Freshwater sediment microbial communities in response to fracking from Pennsylvania, USA - Cold Stream Run_MetaG_CSR_2013 | ecosystem: Environmental > Aquatic > Freshwater > Creek >...
CCTTTCGGCTTTTGATGGAACGGCCACCAGTACCCAAAGCTTTACCGTGACTATCCTTAATCCTAATAAGGTGGCACCGAATGCTCCTACAAACCTAGTTGCTAAAGACTCCTTGCCGGGTATAAAATTGACCTGGATAAACAATTCCATTTATGCAACTAATTATCTGGTTTATAGGGCTCCTGTAACCGGCACTACCATTGGAACCTATTCCCAAATTAATGTATTGTCTCCGGCGAACCCAAATTTGAATACTTATTTGGATACTTCAGCCAGATTCACCAGCACCTATGCCTATAAGGTAGCAGCGACCAATGCCGGTGGCACTTCCGCATTTACTAGTGTAGTTCAAATGATTCATGCAGACGTTCCACCAATTCTTCCAACCGTACCTTCGGTAAGCTATAGTATCAATACCAATGATACGGTTAGAGTTTCAGCCAGCCCAGTTTCAGGAAATAAGGTTAGCTTATCTATGACCGGTTTGTTTGGATCGGCCCAGTTTATCGATAATGGAAATGGTACCGGATATTTGGCTTTAAAACCAGTCATTTCGGATACTGGAATCCATACCCTGAGCCTTGTGGCCACCGATGCCTATGCCGGAACGATTTCACAGAGTTTCGATGTGACCATTAAGACGATTAATGGTGCTCCCTACATTTCTACGTATGTGAATTTTGGTGATATGACTCATTTAGCTCCTTATCCATGGAATAATACGAATTCAAGTACCGCAGTATCGGGAACGGCTTATTCCTTAAAAGATCAAACGGGATCAATTTCAGGAACTATGACCTTAGGTAATACCTTTGCGATCGCTAATTCCGGGGTGAATACCGGAAATAATTCCGGCGTGTATCCGGATTTGGTAAGCACCTCAGCCTTTACCTATACGGGTTCTGATACGGCAAAAATTACTTTTTCAGGATTGAATCCTTTGAAATACTATAATTTTAATATTCTTTCCTCATTAGCTAATCCAAGCGGAAGCGGGATTACGAATTTCAAAATAGGATCGACCCAGGTATCTCTGAATGGAACGATTAATTCCAACCAAACAGCAGGTATTTCCAAAGTGGCGCCAAATGCATCCGGAATCATTACCCTTAATATTATCAAGGATCCGTCGGCGACCTTTGCCTCTATTAATGGTTTGGTTTACCAGTCCTATTACCAATTGCCCGCAGCACCCACCTTATTGAAAGGACATGGCAATACCACTTCTACCATAGGACTAAGCTGGGTAATAGCCCCTAATTCTTCCAAATATTATATTTATAGAGCTACCCAGGCAACAGGTCCGTATTCCTTAATCGATTCGGTCTCCGGAACTACCACTAACTATGTGAATACCGGTTTGCCATCCAATACGGGTTACTTCTATCAGTTAAGGACGGTAAATTCAATTGGCGTATTGTCATTGCCTGGAAATATTGCTTTTGCCAGTACCCTAAATTATGTGGTGCAGGTTCAATTCAATATCAATACCCCTGCAGGAACCGGTTGGAATTCCTTTAATACCCTTCCCTCTGTAGGCCTTGCCTTAAACAATTTAGTTTCTACCTCCAATATTAATTCTGGAATAACAGTCACCTTAGCTAAAAAATTCGACGGTGCCAATGAGGCAGGTAATGTAACAGGTAATAATTCCGGAGTGTACCCGGATGCAGTCCTCGACGGCCAGTATTATGTTCAAACACCCGATAGTACATTGGTACAGTTAAGCAATTTACCTGCTGGATCCAGTTTCGATTTGATTTTATTTAATAGTGTGGTACCCCAATTCCCTTCTACCAATACTACTTTTACTATCAATAATGGACCTAGCCAGAATCTGAATGGAACCTCGAATACAAACCAAACCATTCAATTCAATAATATCTTACCCGATGGAAACGGAAATATTAATGTGGGAATTAAGGCCGGACCGGGTGGAGAATATGGGGTGATTAATGCCATGGTTATTCAGGTTCATCCAATCCAGTCCAATGCACCTAACGTTACCATTGCCGGTCTGAAAAAGGATGAACTTGCCTTTGCACCTGCCTTCTCGGATCCTCAAACACCGGATGCCGATGTATTCCCGGTACCATTTAACCAGACCTTAAATGTTCGGTTAAATTCTCCCGGAACAGGTTCCTATAAGGTCATTATCTATGATTTAAAAGGTAGTCTTGTATATGATGAACCTATGCAGATTCTGGAAAAAGGGATTAGTACCAGAACCCTGAATAACAATGTAGCGAATTTATCCAGTGGTATTTATATCCTGAAAATTGTTTCTGATAATATGCCGACAAAGACCATAAAAATCAGGAAGTACTAAAATTTTCCTAAAGCATAAAAAAGGAGTTGAAACCAGGTTTCAACTCCTTTTTTATTATCCAATAGTTCCTTATCCTACTTACAGGGATACACTCTTACAATGGGATACCGGTTCCAGGGTTTCCAGGACAAGATTCCTAAGGTTTTAAAAAAATTTGTAGAATTAGGGTATAATATTACCCAAAAAATGTAAAAAGCTATTCAGTAGCGGTCCCCTTTCCGGATGGGGATTTACCCTCGGATATATGGACCACCTTTAAAAAAGAATCAGCACCTGAACTATTTATGGAAGGAAAGTTAGGATTCTTTTTTTTATGATCGGGGAAATAGAAATTAGGATCATCTTTCGACGAGGAAGATTCTTGGGTCGAAGAAATTTCTGAATAATGGTGATCCAAGATCCGGGATTGTTCTTCCAGTAAATCGTCAATATCTTTCTCCAGAATATTATGAAATTCTTTCAATTTTAATCCATTGGGCTCAGAAACAAGAATAGGCTCACTGTCCGGATTTTCTAAATCCAGGACTAAAAAACTATTTTCTTGAGGCAGATTTACCTCTTTCTCTTTTATCAGCTGATGCAATGCGCTTTTCCAGGAATCCGATTGAAATAAGGAAGGTCCATTTTTCTGATGCTGAAAGGTTAAATAATTTCTATAATCTTCCTCATTCATTTGAGCCCCCCTATTGACTATGCTACTTTGCCCCGTTTTAATTCCCTTCTCAAAAGTATGAAGCGTTTTTCGCTCTCCCCCGGTAAGCAAATAAATCAGGATGGATAAAGAAAAAACCAAACTCAATAAAATGAGCAGGATATACATATCATAAGAACGCCCTGAAACCCATAGGATGGGTGTATGCATAATATTACCTAGGGAAAAGAAACTTAAACCCCAAAAATGAAGTATAATAAATAATAGCAGAATTAAAAGGGCCAGGGTTTTTCTCACAATCTAATTTAATTTAAGAAATCTTAAGTTCAAAATAGATTAAATATCACTATTTAATTTTAATTTTATCTGGGCGTATGGCTTGGAATAGAGTTTGCTGTTCATATTGAAAGAAAAAAATTTTTCAACCTGTATATTTTAATTTCAGGTTTTTAAATTCCTTTTTTTGAAAACTAAAATTTTCAGAATAATTAACGAACATGAAGTCACCACTGGAAGGGAATATTAAAGAATACACGTATAAAGAAGCTATTACGCTTATAAACCAATATTTTTCTAAATACACGTCGGATGAATTAAAGGATTGGGCCGATAAAAACAATATCTACTATTATACCTTAACGGCCATAATGAAGGGAAAAACTTCCAATGACCTGCCGGGAAATGTGGCCAAAATCTTAGAAAAGATGGGGATGAATGTGAAAATGAAAAAGTATGTGGCTTATATAATTGACGATTCTCAGTCTAAAATCAATCTTGTTTAAAAAATATTTTTCAACAATCATGTTACTTTATAAAGGGAAATGAAGGTTGTACTAAAGAATACTATCCGTGAAAACAATACATCAAAAAATACAAATACCTGAGGTAATTTTGGGTATTCATTTACCTGAATTGGCTATAAGGAATCTTCAGGAAGGGAAGGAAACCGAGTTAATAAAAGGCTTCCAGCATAAAAGCGGGGAAACCTTCGATGCGTATCTGAACCTGAATTCGGAAAACAAACTAGTATTTCGAATCGCAGAATCAGAAAAATTTAATGCTTTTGATGAAAAAGAAAATATAAAGACCCGTATTTCCCTGGCTGAAATTGCCCTTGATCTTGAATTTAAGCCCGTTCTGAATTCAGGAAATCAGGAGATTTCTGTTTATGACTATTTATTAATGGAAAGACCTGAAGGGGATAGAATCATTGTACATAAGGATCAGAAGACTCAGGAATTCAAATTCTTTGCATTGGACCTACCTGGGGTGGAAGGAAATGTTTTCCAGTTTCTGGATACCTTTACGAATCAAACAGCGGAACAAAATAGAAAATACCTGGAGAAATTCCAGAATCCAGTACGTAAAAATCAATTTCACTTTTTACCTAGTATTAGCAATCTGGATACTGCTTTTCAATCTATTTTCCAACTTGAATCATTATCCAATCGTTTAAACTTCCATGAAAAAGGGATCCGAGACACCACCTTGGATCATTCTTTTTTCAGGGGGAGAATTCTTCAGAAAATTGGATCTGGCAACGCGGTAAATGAATCCGAAAATGTTGTATTCCCAATTTTCAGAAATGGAAAAATTTCTGATTTCTGCTTTTTTAATCAAACCCCTACCAACCAAAAAGGAATCTGGTATTCCAATGTTATTAATCCGGATAAGGTTAGGCGATTGATTCTTTTCAGTCACCCTCTGGAGGCATTATTTTATCATCAGATCTATTCCAAACCAAGTGACCTTTTTACCGTTTACGCTTCCCTTTTAGGAGAGAAAAACGAATTTCAGATCCTGGAATTACAAAAACTCATTGATTATTGTAAGCCCGAAAACGTCATTATATCTACCGCCGACGATATTCAGGGACTTATTTGGGAAAACGCCTTATTGGGAGGACTATTTGAACCCAGAGAAGACCTGGAGAGTCTTCAAATATTAAAAGAAGTTAATTCTGAAATACGATTTTCGATTCATTCCCTAAAGGAAAGAGCGAATGCCTATTGCTCTCTGGATGTATTTTTAACCTATAATGATCCGGAAAAGGGGATGATAATGAATGAGAATCTTTTTAAATATTTTACCCAGATCAATGAAAAAGAAATAAAGGAGCATCCGGAATTGGAAAATAAGGCACCCTTCTTATTTGGAAAACGAATACTTTCCCGGCATGAGAGCTTTGCCCCTATTTATTTTCCAAATAAAAAGGAATATCTGGAACTGGTATCCCGGGTAATTCAACATCTCCGTCCCATACTTTATTTTAAGGTGGAGAAACCTAAGTTGGGCTTGTTTGAAAAAACCCTGAAATATCAGAACGAGGAAAGACAAGTATTTAAAGAGCTAAAAACCCGAAAATTAGGTTAATTTAATTATCCTTGTCGGTAAGGTAAATTGGTCTAAATTTGCTATTGGTGTTTTTCAATAAGGTTTAGACCAAATACATTATGCAGCTATGTAATCATATAACCATTATGGTTTCCTACGAAATAATGTAAATATTCAATTCAATGTCCGGGAATACTTTTTTTAATCAAATTCAATCTAAAATCAAAAGCGGATTCCTGGTACTCATCCATTTCCTTACGAAATTGCCTGAAAATATAAAGAAATTTAATTTTTCTAGTTTTTGGTCCCTTATAAAGGCCAATAATCCAATAAAGAAAATTAGGTATAGAGCATTTCGGTGGATAATCTATGGAATTATCGGGATTTTTTTACTCTTCCTGGCCATTGACCAGAACTTATTCTGGTTATTTGGCTATTCTCCTACCTTTCACGATATAAAGAATCCTGAATATTCAATTGCCTCCGAAATTTACTCGTCGGATGGAAAGTTGATCGGCAAGTTTTATAAAGAAAACAGGACTCCAGTTGAATTCAAAGACTTACCCCCAAATTTACTGAATGCCCTGGTTTCGACTGAAGACAGTCGTTTCTATCAACATTCTGGCATTGATTTTTTCTCTTTCTTTTCCAGTATTTGGTCAACAGCCAAGGGAGATAAAAGAGGGGGCAGTACCATTACCCAGCAATTAGCTAAAAACCTGTACGAAACAAGAAAAAAGAAATCGACTGGTTTATTAGGAAATATACCTGTACTAAGAACCAGCATTTATAAATTGAAGGAATGGATCACCGCCTTAAAAATAGAACGCGTTTACTCCAAAAACCAAATTCTTGCACTTTACTTAAATACGGTAGGATTTGGAAATAATACTTTTGGAATAAAGGTGGCCTCCAGAAGATATTTCAATAAATTACCTTTAGAACTTTCCACCGTAGAGTCGGCATTATTGGTGGGTATGTTAAAAGCCCCTTCAACGTATAATCCTATTACGAACCCTGAAAAGGCATTAAGCCGACGAAATACCGTTTTGGGACAAATGGTGAAAAACCATGCTCTAACCGATTCCGCCTATAAGCAATTATATAAAATCCCAATTCATCTAATGCCCGGGGAGATGCACCAGGAGGAGGAAGAATCCTATATCCGATCGGCTGTAGAATATTTTGTGAAAAACTGGGCCCATAAAAATGGGTATGATATTTATTCGGACGGACTGAAAATTTATACCAGTATTGATTCCAGAATGCAAAATCATGCGGAAGAAGCCGTCTCTGAAAAAATGAAAATGCTTCAGAACAGGTTAAATGGACAAATGAGGGGTCAGGTACCCTGGGTGGATGAAAACGGAAATGAGGATAAGAACTTTTTAAATGAACTCTTACAAAGAATTCCCGAATATCAGCGATTAAAAACCCATTATAAAAATCCGGATAGTCTAAATAAATTCCTGAATACCCCACATCGAATGAAGGTATTTACCTGGAAAGGGGAAAAAGATACCAGTTTTTCTACTATGGATTCCCTGGCCTATTACGCAACTATTTTGCAAACTGGTTTATTATCCTACGATCCGGTAAGCGGTTATATTAAAGCCTGGGTAGGTGGCATAAATGATCATTATTTCCATTTCGATCATGTTTTACAATCCAAAAGACAGCCAGGCTCCACCTTTAAACCCTTTGTATATCTGGCTGCTATTGATAATGGGTATAGTCCCTGCGATAAAATTACAGATAAGGCTGTCACCATTTCCTATAAGGATATTACCGATGGAAAGAACAAGACCTGGTCCCCAAAAAACGCCGACTGGAAGTTTACCGGAAGGGATATGTCTCTCCGTTGGGCATTAGGAAGATCCTGTAATTCGGTTACAGCTCAGTTAACGGACAAGATTGGAGCCGATAAAGTAGTAAAATACGCCCATTTATTGGGTATAAAATCTGATTTAATTCCCGTTCCCTCCATTGGGCTTGGGCCTTTCGATGTTTCTCTTTATGATATGGTGGGTGCTTATGGAACCTTTCTTAACCATGGAAATTTAACAAAACCCCTGCTGGTGACAAAAATTGTAGATCAGGATGGATCGACCATTGATGAATTCACCGCCAATCCGGTAAAGGTTATATCGGAAGAAACCGCATGGCTAATGCTATATATGTTACAAGGTGGCATTCAGGAACCCGGCGGAACATCCCAGGCTCTCTGGGAATATGATTTATGGAAGAACGGCAATGAGATTGCCGGTAAAACAGGAACTTCCTCAAACTATTCCGATGCCTGGTATATTGGCATCACAAAAGATTTAGTTACCGGTGTTTGGGTTGGGGCCGAAGATCCAAGTATTCATTTCCGAACTTCACAATCTGGAGAAGGTAGCCATACCGCTTTACCTATTTTTGGTTCCTATATGGAAAAATTGTACCATGATCCTAAATCAGGCATTAAGGAGGGAAAATTCCCCAAACTGAAATCAAAAATAAAAACAAAGTATATTTGCCCCAATATCCTTCCAAAAAAAGATACCCTAGGATTGGATTCTACCAAATCTTTGATTCCCCTGGATACCGCTGGTAGCATTTTATAAGGTTTGCTGTAAAAAATTCTCGGCTTCAGGATTTAGTTTATTTCATAAACTGGTTCCAATTCCTTAATATTTAATATTATGTTAATATTGAATGAGCATATTTGACAATAAATCCTATCTATGCTCGCTCCCCGGTTATTTCGTAATTTCCCCATCTTCGCATTCTCTTTTATCCTTTTTATATCCCTTTTCATACAAACTCTTTTGGGATTCGGCCAGACTAAAATTAATAAGCCTTCCCCACCAGAAAAGCCAAAATTGATTGTAGGAATTGTCGTAGACCAAATGCGATATGATTATTTATACCGTTATTTTTCCAAATATGGAGATGGTGGATTTAAGAAATTAATGAGCCAGGGGTTTAATCAAAGAAATACCCTATATCCATATGTTCCCACGGCTACTGGCCCAGGTCATGCTTGTATTTTTACGGGATCGGTTCCGGCCCTCGATGGGATTATCAATAATGAATGGTATAACCGCTATTCAAAGAAAACCGTGTATTGTGTAGAAGATTCTACCGTAAAAACAGTAGGAAGTACCTCCAGCGCAGGAAAAATGTCGCCAAGAAACTTATTGGTAACGACCCTGGGAGATCAGATCAAATTCAGTAATAATAATCAATCGAAGGTTATTGGGATTTCAGAAAAAGACAGGGGGTCTATTTTACCCGCCGGCCATTCTGCAACATCCGCCTATTGGCTGGATGGTCAATCCGGAAATTTTATTACAAGTACGTATTATATGAAAAATTTACCCGATTGGGTAGATACCTTTAATACAAAAAAATTAGCTGCAACCTATTTATCAAAAGATTGGGATACCCTATTACCCATTGAACAATATACAGAATCAGACCTGGACAATGTACCTTACGAAAATCCATTGCCGGTAGATTCTTTACCCATGTTCCCTCATCTTCTTTCCAAAAATACAAACGGGTTTGACCTTATCCGCTCAACCCCTTTCGGGAATGATTTAACCAAGGATTTTGCACTTGAAACCATTAAACGAGAAAATCTTGGAAGGTCGGAACAGACCGATTTATTAGCTATAAGCTTTTCCTCGACCGATTATGTGGGACATTCCTTCGGTCCCAATTCTGTTGAGGTGGAGGATACCTATCTGCGTTTAGATAAGGACATTGAAGAAATTATCAACTATTTGGAAAAGAATTTAGGGAAGGAAAAAGTACTTATTTTCTTAACTGCCGACCATGGGGTGGCTCCTATTTCTGCCTATAATAAAAAACAAAATATACCTGCAGGAAGTCTAAATGGAGGAGAATTTACCCAATCTATTAATGATTTTCTAACCCGTAATTTTAATGCCTCTCTCTTTGAAAAATTCTCAAACGATCAGATTTATTTAAATCATGAGGCTATGGAAAGCCAGGGTATTAAGAAGGAACAGGTTTTTGAAAAGTTAAAAGCATTCTTATTAACCCAAAAAGGGGTTTCCAATTTGATTGATATGGACCATATTCAAAATTCGGAACTGATTCAGGATCAATTAGAAAGAGTTAAAAACGGATTTTACGCCAAACGATCCGGAGATTTTCAGGTTTATCTGGAACCCAATTGGATGTTTGGGGGGTCGAAAGGGACCACCCATGGAACAAGTTACCATTATGATACCCATGTACCCCTTCTTTTTTATGGATGGAAGGTGAAACAAGGAGAGGAATCAACAGCTCAAGCTTCTGTAACGGATATTGCTGCTACCATATCTGCCTGGCTACATATTGAGGAACCCAATGGAAGTATTGGAAAGGTGATGAATATTCCATTAATCCCTTAAGAAGAATTAATACAAAGGGTCCTTAATGGACAAAACCGATTTTATTAATTGAAGAAGGGCTTTATTTTGAACGGGTTTTATTAAAAAACCTGAGAATCCAGCGGCGGATGCTTTTTCTCTGGATTTAATTTCTGAATTCCCGGTAAGGAAAATAACGGGAACTTCAGAGAATTCACGAATTTTAATCATGGTATCCACACCGTCTCCACCATTATCCAATTGTATATCCATGAGAATTAAGTCAGGATCCTCTTTTTTGCAAATATCGATGGCCTCTTCAGAACTACAGGCTATTTCCAAAACGGTATAACCCGCCGATTCCAGGGTACGCCTGGTAACGAGGGCAATAATCATATTATCCTCAACGATTAATATTTTACCCATTATTGTGGTGCAATTTGGGAGGGCACTTTAAATTTAACCTGAATTTTGGTTCCTTTTTCTGAGCTTACCGTTAAAACAGCCTTTATTTGTTTCACCAATGCCTGGATCAAGGTAAATCCCAGGGATTGGGAATTTTTTATTTTATCTACATCCAATCCTTTTCCATTATCACTGACCTCCAAGTAAAAAACTTCCTCCTCTTTTATAAAACTAATTATAATGGTTCCGCTATCCCTATCGGTAAAGGCATGCTTATAGGCATTGGAAAGGAGTTCATTTAATATTAGCGCACAGGGTACAGCGGTGTTTAAATCCAGATATGCATGAAAAATTTCAGTTTGTACACATATCATTTTGGAAAGGGAACCATAGGAATACTCTATGGTTTGAACTAAGTCCCGGATATAGCCATCAAATCCAATATGGGTGAAATCGTCCGATTGATAAAGCTTCTCATGGATTAAAGCCATGGTCTTTATTCGATTCTGACTTTCTACAAATAAGGCTTTTGTGGCCGGATCATTTAAGTATCCTTCCTGAAGACTTAATAACCCGGAAACCACCGCCATATTATTTTTCACCCTATGATGAATTTCAGAAAGAAGAATATCCTTTTCTATTAGGCTTTGATGCAATAAAGCCATGGCCCTTTTACTTTCAGAGATATCGGTATGGGTACCAATCATTCGGGTAGGTGTACCGTCCAAATCACGGGACATTATTTTACCTCTGGCTAAAATCCATTTATAGCTTCCATCCTTACATAATAAGCGGAATTCAGAACTATAGGGTCTGGAATCGATTCCAGAAATATGGTCGTTTAATCGCTTAATTACCCGGTCTTTATCTTCAGGGTGCAATTTATCTTCCCAAAGGTTTTCTGTAACCAGGTCTTTATTATTAAAACCCAACATTTGCAGGTAAGATTTGGAATAATAGGTTTTAGAACGCTTTATATCCCAATCCCAAACCCCATCGCCATTTCCTTCCAAGGCAAAACGCCATTTATCCTCACTAAATTTTAATTCCATTTCGGTACGGATCTGGTCGGAAACATCCAGCATACTACATATCACGTACTTAATGGTGCCATCGGAATTAAATATTAAATCATCGTTTATACTTAACCAGATAATATCCTTTTTTAAAGGTCTAAGAAAACCTATTAGAACATTGTGAACGGCCTTAAAATCCTTAAGTGCTTTATAAACAGGGAAATCCTCAGGGGGAAAGCGGGAACCATCTCTATGAATGGCCCATTGACCTAATTCATAGGCTTGCTTTCCAATAATTTCCTCTTCTTCCATATCCAGCATTCTAAGAGCCGAATCATTGCAAACCAGGGCTTCTGCATTAGGCCCCTGAAGGATAATACCTAGATTTATAACGGTTAAAATGGAATGATATCGCTCAAGATTAACACTGATACGATCAATCTTATTCTGTAAATCGTCAATTACGAGGAGAGGATCTTTTTGTTCCAGTTGTTCAAGCATACTATAAAGTAAATTTAATAATTTTTTATCAATTTGCTCTCCTGCCCCTTCTTACTTACCCCATAAAAAAGGAATAAACTTCGATAAAAAGAAATAAATTCTAAAAAATTGTGCACTTAATACTTTACGTATAAAATAAAAACCCCATTAAAATAGGGGTTTATAAATTCATCCCAAATCGGAAATGGATTTATTGAAGTACCAGGTAAATTTAGAAAAATCCACCTTTAAGAAATTGGTTTTATATTCAAATGAAAATCCCGTTCCGAAAAGAGCAGGAATTCATCATCTAAAATAATTCCATTTCGCTAGAAGGAGTAACCTTCCCCTTTCTATTGATTTTGGAAATGGGCCTTTCTTTTGAAATGATACGTTTTTTAGTAGTTGATTCTATGAATTTTTCGGTCTCAAAAAGTTCAGTTTGATATACTTGCTTCTCGGAATGCATTAGATTCCAGGAAATTTCCTTACCAGTTTCCATTCTAGTTGAGCTTTTAGAGATAGGATATTTTTTATGAATTCGTTGCGTTGTAGTAGAATAAGGAACTCTATCCGAAAAATAAGTATGGTTTAATTTATCCCCTTCTTTCCATTTTACACCAAGGTTTCCCTGGTTATTACCTAATTTGGGCAGTATTTCGACGAAAGTTTTCCTTAGTTTCCTTCTTGAACAATATTTTGATTTAAAACTTTTTGGAACGGTCAGGTCTATTTTAACCAAATCAGATTGATTCCAAAGATTTTCCCAATTCCTATTCTGGGAAATGATCATTCTTTCTTTCTGAATACGAGTAAAATGATTCAATTCCAGCAACCAAAAATTAGCTTCAAGAGGTTCCTGAAAATTTCTAATATAAACCAATCTATTCGCTGGTGGAGCCCCATACCGGGGATTTAAAACAGAACTTAGTTCAAGGCATTGTTTAAGTTTCGAAATTTCAGGGCTCATTCCTAAAACCAATTCCTTTCTATGAATATCTGTTAAAATATAAACGGAATACATGGTTAGTCCAGATAATACCTTAGGACTGGACTGATTATTTTCCTGAATTAATTTTGTACTTCCCATAGTATTTACTAATTTTGTTAGCAAATATACTAAATTTTTTAGTATTCATACAAATTGCTAATTTTTTTTGCAATTCGTTTTTTGGATGAACTTATTAAAAAGTAAATCTTTTCAGAATCAAAATGAATCATATCGGTGAAAATTTAAAATATTTGCGGAAAACCAGAGGCATGACCCAACAAACCCTGGCGGAAGCCCTTTATCTTAAGCGGCCTGTTATTGGCGCCTACGAGGAAGGCCGGGCGGAGCCCAAATTGGAGACCTTAAAGAAAATCTCAGACTTATTTTCTGTTCCAATTGAAAGTTTGATGGGAGTTTCTTTGATGGAAGAAAATGAAAAAAATAAAGGAAGTATAGTATCTGAACCGGAAAAAACAATTGAAAAACTAAAAATTCTTAGCATAACGGTCAATTCAGAAAACGAAGAAAATATTGAATGGGTCCCTATTAAGGCCAGTGCCGGATACCTGAATGGATATGCCGATCCGGAATTTATGACCAGGCTCCCTAAATTTCAACTACCTATGCTGAAAGGCGGAACCCTCAGGGCATTTGAAATTAAAGGGGAATCGATGCTTCCCATTGTTGGGGGAACCTTTATTATTGGGGAATATGTGGAAGATATAAAATGGATAAAGGATGGGACCACGTATATTGTTGTGAGCAAATCAGAGGGCATTGTTTATAAACGGCTATACAGGTTGGAAAATGAAAACAAAATAAATCTGGTATCTGATAATATAGAATTTGAGCCCTATACCCTGGATAAGGAAGATGTTTTAGAATTATGGAAGGCGAAAGCCTTTATTTCCAGTCAGTTTCCTGAGCCAGAAAATAAGAATTCCATTGAAAAATTAGGCGAAATGCTGGTGGAACTTCAAAAATCTATGGACAATTTGAAAAAGTAAGAATGAATAAAACCGATTCTTTTCTTGAGCATGCCCTTAGGGAAAGAGAAAATACAGGAAGCATTCGCAAATTAAGTCTGCGCAAAGATTTAATAGATTTCACTTCCAATGATTATCTGGGATTGGCCCGTTCAAAAGAAATCTGGGAAAATATACAAAATGAATACAAAAATTACCCGAACCATTCCGGATCGACGGGTTCCCGACTTTTATCCGGCAATAGCGAGTATGCCGAAAAGCTAGAAGGTTATTTGACGGAATTTTGGAAATCCCCTGCCCTATTATTCAATTCGGGGTATGATGCTAATATGGGCCTGTTTTCCTCCATTCCTAAAAAAACCGATACGATCATTTTAGATGAATATATTCATGCTTGCATTATTGATGGTGCCAGATTAAGTGGGGCAAGAAGGGAACGTTTTATTCATAATCATTTAGAAAGCCTGGAATCCAAACTCAAAATAGCCACAGGTAGAATTTTTGTAGCGATAGAAAGTATTTATTCCATGGATGGGGATGAGGCACCCATGATCGAAATTGCCGACCTTTGTGAACAATACGGGGCCTATTTAATGGTAGATGAAGCCCATTCCACCGGAATATATGGGATTGAGGGAAGAGGACGTATCGAGGAATTAGGTTTATCTGATAAAGTTTTCTCCCGGGTTTTTACCTTCGGAAAAGCCCTGGGTTGTCACGGTGCTGTGGTCGTAGGGAGCTCCCTATTGAAAGAATACCTGATCAATTTTGCCAGAACATTTATTTTCACAACCGCCCTCCCCTTACATTCCCTGATTTCCATATTCGCCACCTGGGAACATTTGCGTAAGAATAAGGAATTATCCCAGGATTTATTCAGGAACATATCCTTATTTTCCAAGAATTTAATAGTGCAAGAAGACCAATTTAAAGCACAAAAAGGAGCAATTCAGGTGCTGAAAATTACGGGGAATTTAAATGCCAGAAAAGCATCGGATTGGTTCAGAGAAAAGGGGTTTGACCTTCGGCCAATATTATATCCCAGTGTTCCACCAGGACAGGAAAGACTGAGGATCTGTATACATAATTTTAATAAGGAAAAAGATATTATGGATCTGACCTCCTTTATTGAGGAATATTTACATTCTATAGAATGAAAGGGAAAGGGATATTCATAACAGGTATTGGAACCGATATTGGTAAAACCATTGCATCGGCTATTCTCGTAGAAAAATTTGAGGCAGATTATTGGAAACCCATTCAATCAGGTGATTTACATTTTTCTGATACGGATAAGGTAAAATCCCTGGTATCCAATGCACGCTCCCAATTTTTACCCGAGTATATCCGTTTAAAAAACCCCTTCTCCCCCCATAAGGCGGCAGATTTAGAAAACGTAGAGATTCATATACAGGAAATTGAGATTCCGAATTCCAAAAATTTCCTCTTTATTGAGGGTGCCGGTGGGTTAATGGTCCCCTTAAACAAGAAGGAAACCCTATTAGATTTTATAAAATTGGTGAATTTCCCTGTAGTCCTTGTTTCCAAAAACTATTTGGGTAGTATAAACCATACTCTTCTCAGTATTTCAAAGCTTAGGCAGGAAAATTTAGCCATTCAGGGAATTCTTTTCATGGGGGAAAAGGACCCCTATACGGAAGGCTATATTTTGGAAAATACAGGCGTATGCTTTTTAGGTAGAATACCTATTCTGGAAAGTTTGACCAAAGAAAGTATAAAAGAAGCCGGGAAGGATGTCCATTTTGCGCTTGATTTCTAGCATTAATTCGTTTAACCTATGAAAGAAATAAAAAATATTGGTGTTATTGGTTCAGGCACCATGGGGAATGGCATTGCCCAAACTTTTGCCTTATTTGGGTTTCAGGTTCATTTAATCGATCTAAACCTGGAAATCCTGGAAAAAGCCAAAAATGAGATTTTAAGAAATCTGGAAAGAATGGTAAAAAAAAATGCCATTAGCCTGGGAGACCAGGAAAAATGCCTGGAAAGAATTCAGTTTTCGGTAGATTTTCAAGCCGGATTAGAGACAAAAGATCTAATCGTTGAAGCGGTTACAGAAAATCCCGAAATTAAATTGGACCTTTTCAGAAAAATGGATGGCTATGCGCCTTCCCATTGCATTTTGGCTTCCAATACCTCTTCTATCTCTATTACCCGTTTGGCCTCTGTGACAAAAAGACCGGAAAAGGTTATCGGAATGCATTTTATGAATCCTGTTCCCATAATGAAATTGGTCGAGGTAGTGAGTGGCCTTCAAACCAATACCGAAACCCTGGAACAAATTATGAGCCTTTCCAGGATATTGGATAAAATTCCAGTACCTGTAAAAGATTATCCTGGGTTTATTTCCAATAGAATATTGATCCCTATGATCAATGAGGCTATTTATAGCTTGTATGAGGGCATTGCCGGGGTGGAAGAAATTGATTCTATCATGACCCTTGGCATGAGTCATCCTATGGGTCCCTTGTTCCTGGCCGATTTTATCGGATTGGATGTATGCCTTTCCATTCTGGAAGTACTTTATAAAGGGTTTAAAAACCCTAAATATGCGGCCTGTCCTTTATTGGTTAATATGGTAATGGCCGGTAGATTGGGTGTAAAATCAGGTATCGGTTTTTATATCTACGATAATGAAAAAAAGGAAAAGAAAGTAAATCCACAATTTCTTGTTAATTGAGCCTTTGCAAAGAACCTTTTTGAAAAATTAAAAAAAAAGGGAATAGACCAAATCTATTCCCTTTACCTTTTGGCAATACATTTCTAGGTAACCGTAGGTTTATTTTGATCTTCTAAGATCTGAATAATTTTCTCCTGCTGTTTCGCCTGTTTTTGATGCTGCTCTACCAATCTTTCCTGTTGCTTCAGCATTTTATGAAGAAGCTCATTTTCTCTTTTATAAAATTCCAACTCCAAAACCACCTTATCGTCCAGCTGGGATTTCAAGGAATTAATACCTGAATTTTTAAAAAGAGCCAATTCTTCATCGGTCATATGAAGATCTTCCATGGTAATTCCCAGGGTTTCAGCAATAAGCTTAAGGGTTTTATGGTTAATTTTACCGGTTCTTTCTATAAAAGAGATTAAAGCGCGGGTCTTGTTAATTTTTATTCCTAAATCTTTCTGATTAATCCCTTTTAGCTTTCTGAAAAAAGCTACTCGATGTCCAAGGTGAAGACTCTCTTCCATTAACTGTAATTTTAAAAATTTATTTTTTTGTTTACTATACCTACACTAAATGCCTTTAAAATAGTAGTATAGTAAAATTACCATTATTCCTAGAATATAAAAACTACATTTTCTCAGGGACTTCAATCCCCATTAAAGCCGTTCCATTTTTTAAAATTTCACCGGTTAAAGAGCATAATCCCAATCTGAAATTCCGTATTTCTGGATCTTCCACCTTTAATACCTGGTGCAAATGATAAAAATGATTAAACAATTTAGCAAGATCATATAAGTATCCGGCCAAAATTGCCGGACTAAAGTTTCTTGCCGCCTCCTCTATTATCCCATTAAATTGTAATATACGCTTTATCAAGGACTTTTCCTCAATATTTGTTTTAAAATTTGCTGGTACTTGATCAAATCGCAAGGATATTGTTTCCTTTTCTGGGTATAAGGATAGTTTTCGAAGGATAGATTGAATACGGGCATAACTATATTGAATAAATGGACCCGTATTTCCCTGTAAATCGATCGATTCTTTGGGATCAAAAAGAATTCTTTTCTGTGGATCTACCCGAAGGAGGTAATATTTCAAGGCGCCAAATCCTATTTTGCGGTAAAGCTCTTCCTTTTCATCCTGATTTAAGGATTCTGTTTTACCCAGAATCTCAGTTTGTTCGGCGGCGGTATTTTCCATTTGATCCATTAAATCGTCGGCATCCACCACGGTTCCTTCCCTTGATTTCATTTTACCGGAGGGAAGATCCACCATTCCATAGGATAGATGATAAAGTCCCTTAGCCCAGGGTTTGCCCAACTTTTCCAAAATCAAGAAAAGGACTTTAAAATGGTAATCCTGTTCATTCCCGACCACATGAATGGAGCGGTCCATATGAAAATCTTCATACTTCAATTGGGCTGTTCCCAAATCCTGGGTTATATAAACAGAAGTTCCATCTGAACGAAGGACCAATTTTTCATCGAGTCCCTCTTCTGTTAAATCAATCCAAACCGACCCGTCAGGCTTCTTAAAAAAGACCATCTTCTCCAAGCCCTCCTCAATAAGGTCTTTACCCAATAAATAGGTATTCGACTCATAATAATATTGGTCGAAGGAAATACCCAATCGGGAGTACGATTCCTGAAACCCTTCATATACCCAGGTATTCATTTGGCTCCAAAGTTTCAAAACTTCCGGATCATGGTTTTCCCAATCTTGTAGCATTTTTTTTGCCTCAACCATAAGGGGAGCCAGACTTCTGGCCTGTTCTTCCTCCATTCCCTGGGATAGGGGTCCTTCAATTTCCTTTTTTAATTCTTTTTCAAATAATACATAATATTTGCCCACCAAATGATCTCCTTTTATATGACTGGAGGAGGGACTTTCCCCATTGCCCCAATTTTTATAGGCTACCATCGATTTACAGATATGAATTCCTCTATCATTCACCAAACAGGTTTTAATAACCTCATAACCGGCTGCTTTTAAAATAGACGAAACTGAATACCCTAATAAATTATTGCGCACATGGCCAAGATGGAGAGGCTTATTCGTATTTGGAGAAGAAAATTCCACCATTACCCTTTGTCCATTAGGAGATAATATTCCAATTTCTCCCTTTTGGGTATAGGACTTTAGTTCGCTTAATAAGAAATCCTCATTTAAACTTAGGTTTAAGAATCCCTTTACCACCTGATAAGCCTGCACCAGGGGAAATTGGACCAGGGTTTCGCCCAATTCCTGGGCTGTCTTTTCGGGGCTCTTCTTAGAAATTCGGGTAATTGGAAATACCACCCAGGTAAGGTCTCCTTCGAATTCTTTCCTTGTTTCCTGTAATTGGATTTCCTCAAAGGGTAGATCGAATCGATAAACTTGATTTACCGCCAGCTGGATACATTTCTTTAACTCTTCTAATAAAAAACCATTCATTGGGCAAAATTAGAAAATCCCAACTTAAACTGGATTTATTAAAATTTGAATACCTTTAAATCTTTATGAATACGAAAGAATTTTCTCTTAAAGTTGACTCTGAAATAGGTTCCCTGGTCCGTTTAATGATTCATAGCCCAGATTCTGGGCTAGGCAAAGTGGTTCCGGCAAAAGCTCAGGACTGGCTTTTTGAGGATATTATTCATTTGGATACCATGCGGAAAAAGGAATATGACTTTTATGTTAAGCTCCTTTTATATTTCCTGGATTATTCAAAGATCCACCATAAAATAAAGGAGATAGATAATCCTTTTCATAAAAGATCTTTCTATAAGCCTGAGAAAAAAGAATTTCATAATTCTGAGTTCGTTATTGAATTCCAAGTTCTTTTATCCCAAATTCTAGGTGAAAAAGGAACACAGGAAAAACTCGTGGCCGCGGTTTGTGCCCGGGAAAATTGCACCTACTCAGTTCAAAATGAACTCCTTGACCTAGGCGCTGCAGAACTTTCCAAGACCTTAATTTCAGGAACCTTTCCCGATGGAAGAATGATATTTCCTCCTATCCCTAACCTGATATTTACCCGGGATATTGGTATTGTTATCCAGGATCATTTGTTATTGAATCGTCCGGCTACCCTTGCCAGAACCCGGGAATCCTTGTTAGCCAAATATATTTTCTTCAATCATGCACTTTTTGCCGGATGGAGGGATAAGATTATAGAGCTTCCCGATACCATTCATCATTTTCTATTACCTGAAGAAGAAAACCATACCAAGAAAATAACGCTGGAAGGTGGAGACCTTATGATGATTGGTTCCAGTCATTTATTGATTGGGGTAAGTGAAAGAACTTCCATTTTTGCTGCCAACCAAACCATACGATTGGTTTTTGAGAAAAACCTGGTGGACAAGGTCAGTATTATACGAATTCCCAATAAAAGGGCCTTCATGCATATTGATACAATTTTTACTCAGGTACGGCGAGATACCTGGGTTATGTTGGGATCCCTAGGGCGGGGAGGTGACCCAATAAAGCATGATGGGCTTTTTAAAAGTCTGAATCTTACCGAACCCAATGAACAATTATCCATTCTCCAGTTTCAAAAGGGTAAGGAGGAGAACCCCATACCCTTCCCCTTTTTGGAAGATTTACTGGAGGATATTAGCCGAAAAGATTTCCACCATATGGGTCCTGTGCAAATTATATATAGCGGGGGGAATGAATTTCCTTTCGATGCCCGGGAACAATGGACTGATTCCTGTAACCTCCTGGTTATAAAAGAAGGGGTGGTGGTAGGGTACGACCGAAATGATAAAACGGCTGAGAGCTTTAGGAATATGGGATTTCAAATAAAATATGCCGCCGAATTATTGGAAGAATTTGACAAAGAAATTTCTCATCCGGATCAAATAAAAAACACCTTGATTCTTTTACCCTCTGCTGAACTATCCAGGGCCCGGGGAGGCTCCCATTGTATGAGTATGCCATTAATCAGGAAACCGGTTTTATAAATCATGCCAAATACCGCCTCTATTTTTATGGTTCGCCCATTTGCATTTCATTCCAACCCACAAACCCGAAATTCGAATGCCTTTCAAAAACCAGAAAGCGAAAATGATCAGGATATTGCCAAATTATCTCAGACCGAGTTTGATAATATGGTCAATATTCTTAAATTGGAAGGGGTCCAGGTCCTGGTTTTCCAGGATCCAGGCGATAGAAATACTCCGGATTCCCTATTTCCCAATAATTGGATTTCCTTTCATGAAGATGGAAAGGTCATTCTTTATCCAATGGAAGCAGAAAATCGCAGGCAGGAAAGAAGATGGGACCTTGTGGAGGAATTATTAATAAAAAATGGGTTTTTGGTTCATTCCATAACGGACCTAAGTCATTTTGAGTCAAGGAATCATTTTTTAGAAGGAACCGGATCCATGGTTTTGGACCGGGAACATAAACTAGCCTATGCCTGCATTTCTTCGAGAACGCATAAAGAAGTTTTAGACGATTTTTCTAGTCTTACTGGATATAAAACAATTCTTTTTCATGCTTTTGATTTAAATAAAAAACCTATATACCATACCAATGTTTTAATGTGTGTGGGTACAGGGTTTGTATTAATATGTTTGGATTCCATCATCGACCCGGAAGAGAAACTGGTAGTTCAGAACACAATTAAACACGCCAAAAAGGAATTGATTGAAATTAGCCTGGAACAAATGAATCATTTTGTTGGTAATATGTTGGAAATAAAGAATTTTCAAGGGGAATCCCTATTAGTCCTCTCCCAGGATGCCTTCGATTCCCTAACGAAAGAGCAAAATGCAATCTTATCAGGCTTTGCCCGTTTAATTCCAGTTCCCTTATATACGATTGAAAAAAATGGGGGTGGAAGTGCCCGATGTATGATGGCAGAAATTCATTTACCCAAATCAAATTAAGTCTTCTCTTTTTTTCCTTTTTCTTTATTCTATTTTTGCAAAAAATTATAAATGCAGAGTTATTCGGATTTTTTGGATTTAAGTGTTGGTTTCCCGCAGGAGGGATTTGAGGTATATGATGATGAATTGTATTTTCATGATTTAAACCTTATGGAAATGATTGAAACCTATGGGACTCCTCTAAGGTTCACCTATCTTCCTATTGTAACAAAAAAAATCCAGCAGGCGAAGCTTCTGTTTCAAAAAGCCATAGTTAACAATAATTATAGGGGTACTTATACCTATTGTTATTGTACAAAAAGTTCGCATTTCAAACATATTGTCGAGGAGGCTCTAAAAAATGATATTCATTTGGAGACCAGTTCGGCTTTTGATATGCCCATGATTGATGCCCTGGAAAAGAAAGGAATTGTAAAAAAGGACATATTTGTTATTTGTAATGGGTTCAAAAAGGATAATTACAAACAATACATTTGCGATATGATCCATGATGGGTTTAGCAATATTATCCCTGTATTGGACAATAAGGAAGAATTCTTCTTTTATGATGATGAATTGGAAGTACCCTGCAATATGGGCATACGAATCGCTTCGGAAGAACAACCCGATTCACAATTTTATACTTCCCGTTTAGGTATTCGTGCCGACGAGGTGATTGAGTTTTATAATAACCGGATCCTTCCCCATCCCAATCTTAATATATCCTTATTGCATTTCTTTATCAATTCGGGTATTTCTGACACCCCTTATTATTGGGGTGAATTGGAAAAATATGTCACCCTATACTGTAAATTTAAAAAAATTAATCCTCAATTAACCACCCTGGATATTGGCGGAGGTATGCCTTTTAAAGATTCCCTGGTATTCGATTTCGATTATGAATATATGGTGAATGAAATTGTGAAAAGGATAAAGGAAATTTGCATGGAACATGATGTGGAGGAACCCAATATTATTACCGAGTTTGGAAAGTATACCGTAGCAGAAGCCTCTGGAATCCTATATAAAGTATTGGGCAGAAAACTTCAGAACGACCGGGAAAAATGGCTCATGCTGGACGGTAGTTTTATTACCAATTTACCGGATGTATGGGCATTAAACCAGAAATACGTTTTGCTACCTATCAATAATTGGGATGCCGAATACGAAAGAGTGAATCTTGGCGGTCTTACCTGTGATGGACAAGATTATTATAATCAGGAGGCCCATATGAACAGCGTATATATGCCTAAAACCAGGAAAGTACAGTACCTGGGCTTTTTCCATACAGGCGCTTATCAGGATGTACTAAGTGGATATGGAGGTATTCATCATTGTCTTATGCCTAGCCCCAAACATGTCCTGGTAAGAAGGAACCGGGATGAAACCTTTAATTATGAAGTTTTTGGGGAAGAACAAAACAGCAAACAAGTTCTAAAACTTTTGGGTTACGCCTAATTACCGGTCAAATTTCTCCAATAATTTAAGAAAAACAGAGAAATCTTTTGGATAGGGAGCCACTCTTGCCATGGTTTCCCCATTGGGATGAAGGAATTCGATTTCCCTGGCATGGAGGGCAAAACGACGAATCATGGGTGATTCTTCCTCGTCCTCCTTTCCGGGACGGTATCCTTTTTTAATTTGGGATAGATAGGGAATTTTACCCCCATATAGGGTATCGGCCGAAATACAAGCTCTTTGAGTGGCCAGATGAATCCGAATCTGATGCATTCGTCCGGTAACGGGTCTTGCTTCCACAAGGGTAAAATGTCGGAAATATTCAATAGAATTAAAAAAAGTATTGGCTTTTTTCCCTTCCTTTCTATCAATTTTTACCCTACCTGAATTATCCTGCAATATGGGAAGATCAATTTCCAATTCCCTAAATTCATGCGTTCCATCTAAAATAGCATGATAAACCTTTTTCACTTTTCTTCGCTCAAATTGCATGGATATATTTCGATAGGTTTCGGGATTTTTGGCTAAAATCATAAGTCCGGAAGTTTCCCGGTCAATCCGGTGACATACCTGTGTATCTGGCCAGTATTCTTTTGCCATGGACAGTACATTTGGACCAATAAACTGCCTATCGTCCAGGGAGGATAAAAAGGGTGGCTTATTTACCAATATAAGATCTTCATCCTCAAAAAGGATCATATCCACGAAACTCGGAATCCGCATAGGAAATAATTAAGAAATTTTAGCCTTTTTAAGGGTAAAGGCAAAGGTAGTACCAATACCGGTTTTACTTCGTACATTAATGGCCTGGTTATGGGCCTCAATAATATGTTTTACAATCGATAAACCCAATCCGGTACCTCCTTCAGACCCCCGAGAACGACTTTTATCCACCCGGTAAAAACGTTCAAAAAGACGGGGCAATAAATCGGTCTCTACGCCAATCCCATTATCGGTAACTTCGACTAATATATTTTCATCCATATCATAGAGTCCAATCAGGGTTCTTCCATGATCCTTCCCATATTTTATGGAATTGATGACCAAATTGGAAACCACTTCCCGAATTCGGTAGCGATCGGCTTCAACCCAATAAGGCCTATTACAACCCTCCTTAAAATCCAGACTGATACCCGAATCCTGGGTTAGAAATTCCGCACTCGAAAATACCTCTTTAATAAGATCATGGATATCGAACGATTCCATTTCCATTTGTAAATACCCCGATTCCAATTGGGAAATGGATTCCAAATCGTTGACCAGGGCAGCCAGGCGATCGGTCGCTTTGGCAGCTTTTTTTAAAAAATGAATATTAACCTCCGGATCGTCCAGAGCCCCGTCCAATAGAGTATGTACATATCCCTGGATACTAAATATTGGGGTCTTTAATTCATGGGAAACATTTCCTAAAAATTCCTTCCGGTAAATCTCGTTTTTCTTTAGTTGATCAATTTCCGTTTTCTGATCTGCCGCCCAATCCAGTACTTCCTGGGTTACGGCCGAAACCGGATCATTTACCATTCCCAATTCCGGAAACTTTAACTGATCAAATTTCTGCACCTTTTGACTATGAATGGTTTTATAAATGAGCTTTATTTTTCTATAGATAAAGAAATCGAGGGCATATAGGATAAGGAAATAAGAAGTACCAAAAACCACTAAAAATGAAAAAAGTATTTCAGTAAGGGTGGATTTGAAAACAAGGCTCACAATGACCCCTATAAGGGAAATAAATAAAGCCGTAAAAAATGATAGAATCCTGGGAGTGGGATTTTTTATCATACTTCAAACTTGTAGCCTACCCCTTTTACGGTAGTTACATAATTATCTCCTAATTTTTCGCGGAGTTTGCGTATATGTACATCGATGGTTCTATTGGTTACTACCACAGAATCTTCCCAGATATTTTTCAAAATGATTTCCCTGGTATAAACTTTTCCTGGTTTGGAAGCCAAAAGATAGAGAAGTTCAAATTCCTTTTTAGCAAGAATAATCTTGGTTCCTTCCCTTTGTACCATAAACGCATCCCGGTCAATGACAATGTCGCCAATTTCCAGTTTATTCTCTGATTCATTTTCCACATTAGCATTTCTGCGTAAAATGGCATTGATTCTGGAAATAAGGGCTCTTGGTTTTATGGGTTTTGCAATATAGTCGTCAGCCCCCACATTAAATCCGGCAATTTCGGAATATTCCTCGCTTCGGGCAGTTAGAAAAACCATAAAAGTTCTTTTGAATTCCGGCATGGTTCTGAGCAATCGGCAAGCCTCAATTCCATCCATTTTAGGCATCATGATATCCAGCACTATTAAATCCGGTTCAATCTTCTTTGCCATGGTAACCGCTTCCTGCCCATTGGAGGCTAAAAAAACCTGGTAACCTTCCTTTTTTAAATTATATTCAATGAGTTCTAAAATATCCGCTTCGTCATCCACTACTAAAATTTTCTGCTTGGGATTACTCATAGAGAAATATTGGTTGTGTTAGGATTATGTTACGAAGTTAAGGAATTATTAGCGGTTTGGTAATGTCTGTATTAAATTTAGTACCCTAAACCGATATTTACTAATGATATCATAGAATTGCTTCGCCTAAATATTAACAAATTGTTAAAATCATTTTTTTTAAGCCCCATATTTACCCAATTTCTTTACAAATACTTAACCTCAAATTTTCTTTAATTCAATTTTGTTTCTCTTAGTTTTAATAAAAAAATTTAATGAAATATTTTAAAACTGTATTTCTTACAGGATGGATGGGACTATCGGGTTTATTTGTATGGGCACAGGAGAAGCCTGGAGAAAATCAGGAAAACAAAAAGAAAACGAACAAGGATACCAGCCAGGTTAAAGAAATTGTGGTAACCGGTTATGGTTCCAATCGGAAATTAATAGAAACTCCTGCCAGTATTATTCCTATTACCCAGAAGGATCTGGTAAAATTTTCGGGTACCAGCTTAATTCCCGTTTTAGACCAGGCACCTGGAGTAGATTTTCAGGAACGATCGCCGGGAAATTACCGATTATCTATCCGGGGAAGCACCCTTAGAGCGGCATTTAATGTCAGGAATGTAAAAATTTACTGGGATGATATTCCGTATACGGATGGAGGAGGTACCAGCTGGCTTACCCCTTTGGATTTACATTCGATGGGCTCATTGGAAATTATAAAAGGCCCTACTGGTTCGGCCTATGGGGCCGGTTCTGGGGGGACCCTATTAATCCGCTCAAAACTTCCACAGGATACCGGCCTGCATTATGCCCTCGATGCCAATGCCGGATCGTTTGGTATGCAGGGTTTGAATGTAGCCATCAGTACTAAAAGTATCCAGAATGCCTCCTATCTTAATTATAGTATGCTAAAAGCCGATGGGTATAGGGAGAATTCAGGCATTGACCGCCAAATGATTCATTTAAGCTCCCAATTTTTCTTAACGCCCAGGGATGTTTTGACCCTATCCACCTTTTATACAGACCTTCATTACCAAACGCCCTATAGTTTAAACCTTAAACAATACACCTCCGATCCCAAACAATCCCGACCGGCCACCAGTACTGCCCCAGCGGTAATTTTACAAAGAACAGGTGAATCCATCCGAAAATTCTTCCTGGGGGCTTCTAACCATTATACCTGGAATGAACATTTTGATAATATTACCTCCATAGGTCTAACACCGGATCAAATTCAAAACACCTCCCCCTTAAATATTGAAAAAACAGAAGAAGAGAACTTTTCTTTTCGCACCCAAACCCGGTATTCCTTTACCCTAGGCAATATAAAAGGAAGACTCGCCGCCGGAGGGGAGTATATTACTAGTTTTCAATCGGATAGGAACTATGGGAATTTAAAGGGTATACCAGATAGCATACTCAGTGATGATCAATTAAATAATATCCAATGGATTATCTTCTCTTCCCTGGAATTGAATTTACCGAAGAATCTATATCTAAACCTAGGAGCCAGTCTGAATAAGGTTTCTTATACCATTCAACGATTGGATTATAGCCCCTCTTTTATTTTGCAAACTAATTTCCTTCCTATCGTATCTCCCCGGATTGCCGTGCAGGAAAAATTCCTCCCTAATCAATCTCTTTATATGGGATTTAGTTATGGATATTCTCCACCGGCCAGTTCAGAAGTATTGCCTTCCACAGGAATATTTAACGCTACCCTACAAGCGGAAATATCACGGGATTTAGAATTAGGCTATCGGGGAAGCTTTTGGAATCATTTAATAGACCTGGATTTAACTCTTTTTTATAACCAAATCAACCATTCCATTATTCGACGTTCAGACAGCCTTGGTCAGGACTTCTACCTGAATAACGGTTCCTCGGTCGAGAAAGGAATTGAGGGCCTATTTCGATTTAGCCCTATACAAAGTCTGAACAAGGCCTTCTCTTATCTATCCTTTTATTCCAATTTTACCATCAATAATTTTTATTTCAAGGAATATATTTTGAACGGAGCCAATTTATCGGGAAATCCCTTTACCGGGGTGGCCCCTTATGTCGTCGTATCAGGAATAGATGCCCGAATTTTAAATGGATTTTATGCCAATATAAACTATCATTATTCCGATAAAATCTCCTTGAACGATCAAAACACGGTGAAATCCATGGCCTATTCCATTTTTGGTGGAAAGGCTGGCTATTCCAGGAAAATAGGTAAGCGATTTATGATGGATCTAAATATGGGCGTCGATAATGTCTTTAACAAGCGATATAGCCTTGGAAACGATATTAACGCCACCGGAGGGCGGTATTATAACCCCGCCCCTATCCGCAATTATTTCCTGGGGATGAGCCTAAAGTATTAAAGTACCCTACCCCTATTTAACCAGAGTTTTGGTTAGGAATTCGCGAAGAGCCTCTCCATGTAAGTTCTTGGCCACAATTTTACCCTGTGGGTCTAGTATTATATTATGCGGAATGGCATTAAAATGGAAAGTAGTGACTACATCGGCATTCCAATATTTCAAATCGCTAACCTGGGTCCAGGGTAATTTATCGGTTTGTATAGCTTCCACCCAGGCCGATTTTTCCTTATCCAGGCTGACTCCAAAAATGGTAAACCCCTTATCCTTAAAGGCATTGTATAATTCCAGATTAAATGGATTCTCCCTACGGCAGGGTCCACACCAGGAAGCCCAGAAATCTACCATGACATATTTGCCACGAAAAGATAGGGTAGACTGGTATAGGCCTTTTGGATTGGGTAATTTAATTTCAGGAGCAATTTGTCCGATAGCAGTAGATAATCCTTCCTTAACGACTTTAGCCAGGGAATCGGCAAGGGGGTTACCTTTAAATTTAATTCCAGCTTTTGCGGATACCAATTGATAAGAATCAAAATCTCTATCCGGGTCTAAAAAATTTAAGGCATAAAAAGTTGAAAAAGATTGAGGGTTATTCTTGATGAAAAGTTTAACCGAATCCATAAATCCAGTCTGGATTTTGGCTCCCTCCGCAATAATTTTTGCAGTATCGGAAGCAGTTCTGGCCAGGGTACTTCTTTCCATTAACCCTCTCATTTTCTGGGTGCCAGAAATTCTGGTTTTATTTAATTCATATAGCTTTTTATTTTCATCCGAACCATAAAGGGTATATCGACCGGAGGAATCTCTCAAATCGGCTTTTAAGAAAACAGAGGTCCCTTTTTCTCCAATAACGATGGCCTGAAGTGCATCAGCAATCACGATATAAAACCGGGAAGAGCTGGGCTTGGTCTTAAATGTAAAAGAACCATTCGGGGCTATAGCTGAAGAATCAATCGGCATGATTTCCTTATTTTGAATTTCGGCCAGATATACCTTTTTTGATTTACTAAAATCAAACTTACCTTCCAGGTTAAATATATCGGGAGAGGTGCAGGATTGACTTATTCCTATTAGGAAGCTCAAGGCAAATCCCAAAATACGATACAAACGATTCATTAGACTAATTGTTGAATTAATTGGATTTATATGATTCCAGGGCTTCCACCAGTAAGCCATTCACTTGCTTAGGATCAATTTTACCCTTACTTAATTTCATTATTTCTCCCATAAATAAACCTGCCACCCCCTTTTTTCCTCCCTGGTATTCCAATACTTTCTCCGGATATTTTTTTATGACCGAATCGATGAATCCTTCCAGTTCTCCTTCATTGGATTGAATTAGCAAATGATTTTCCTCGGCCAATAAGAATGGGGCCTTTTCTGGGGTATCCACCAGTTTTGGAAACAAGACAGATATCGCCATGGAATGGTTTACTTTTCCTTCTTCTACCAATTTGATTAAGCCGGATAATTGTATGGGGGATAGACCCATATTTCCAATTTCAAGACCCTTTTCGTTTAAATAGGATTTAATAGGTCCCATTAACCAATTATACGCCACTTTTGGGGTAGATACCCATTTACTTAATTCAATAAAATAATCGGCTATATCCCTATGCTCTATGAGGATGGCGGCATCGATTGGGTTTAGGAAATATTCAGAAGTTAATTTATTCAGCCATTCCTTCGGTAGCATAGGCATCGACTCCCTTACCTTTTCAATATATTCCTGGCTAAGGACCAGGGGTGGAAGATCGGGCTCCGGGAAATACCGGTAATCATTAGACATTTCCTTGGATCGCAAAACCGAAGTCTTCCCACTAAGCGCATCAAAGTTCAGGGTATTCTGATCGATATGCCCCCCTGATTCTAATACCTCAATTTGCCTTTTTGATTCAAATTCAATGGCCTTTTGAACATTCCGAATAGAATTCAAATTCTTCACCTCGCACCGGTTTCCATATTCTTTAGCCCCTATTTTTCTAACCGAGATATTGGCATCGCATCGCATGCTTCCTTCCTCCATATTCCCATCACAAATTTCCAGGTACCGTAGTATTTTACGTATTTCCGTCAGATAAATGCCCGCTTCCTCGGCCGAACGGATATCGGGCTCGGAAACGATTTCTATTAAGGGTACTCCCGCCCGGTTTAAATCGATTAAGGAATCTTTTAAATCCTGGTCATGAAGACTTTTACCCGCATCCTCTTCCAGATGAATCCGGGTAATCCCAACCCTTTTCAAGCCCAATTTTGGTAATTCGAGGTCAATAAACCCTTCGTAACAAATGGGGGTTGTATGCTGGGTTATCTGGTATCCTTTGGGTAAATCTGCATAGAAATAATTCTTTCGGGCAAATTGATTATCATGTCGAATTTGGCAATGGGTAGCAATCCCCATTCGAACGGCAAATTCCACTGCCTTTTCGTTTAATACAGGAAGGCTTCCAGGATGTCCCAGGCTTACCACACTGATATGGGTGTTTGGACTGGCCCCAAATTCGGCCGAATCGGAAGAATAAATTTTGGAATGGGTTGATAACTGTGCATGGATTTCCAAACCGACCACCACTTCATAATTGTACTGTAAACTGGACATTTTCTCCTCTTATCTCCACCAAATATACAGAAAGAGATGAATCGTATCATATTTTCTATAGGTACTATCAAGGAAATTGAATTTGGCATACAATTAGAACCCAAAAAACTAAATAAACGTTAAAAAAATGAAAAATAAACTCAAAGCCCTATTCGCATCTCTTGTGATTCTTTTAGGTATGCATATCCAAACAAAAGCCCAGGTTTCTTTATCGGTACGCATTGGAAATCCGCCCGCATGGGCTCCAAGGGAACGCGCTTACCAAGTTCGTTATTATTACCTGCCCGAACTAGATGCTTATTATGACGCTCAAAGACAAGGTTATTATTATGCGAACGGAGGTGGATGGATATTTACACCTACCCTTCCTCAAATGTACGCGGGATATGATTTTTACACAGGACCAAAAATTGAGGTAAATTATTTCGGTGACCGCCCCTTTGAATTCTTCCGCGCCCAGCGAGAGGATTATTTTAGAACCTATCATCCTGGAGGTCACTTAGATTTTACGGGTGGGTATTTATATCGCAGAGGATCGGTATCCGGATGGGATAGAAGAATGCATAGAGAAATTCGTCAGGATAGAAGAGAAGATCGAAGGGAAAGAAGGGAATGGAGAGAGGGAAGAGGAGATAATAGACGATATTAATTCTCTTTCAACCGATTAGGAAAAAGGCTGGTTACCCAGCCTTTTTTTTTGGAATCTATTTTCCAAAACCAGGATGGTTAAAAAACCAAAAGTATAACAAACCATATCCATCCATTCAAACTGCATTCCCAGGATTAACCTGGCCAAAATTTTTTCCTGTAATCCCAATCGAAAAATGAGATGAAAATATTGGCTTATTTCCACTAAATAAGCCAGTAGAAGAACCCCTGAAGAAAGGGGCAGGACAGGGGAACGTAAAAAAGCCCTAATAAAACAATAGATTAAAATAACTACCAGATAATCCCCAAAATAGGGGCGGATAATAGCATCATGGACATAAAAGGCTATAATCCATTCCAGCAGAAATAAAAAACAAAAACAAAAAAAATAAAATCGGTTAAAAGAAAAAGACAGAAATTTTAGATTATGGATCATTTTTTATTCGAATAATTCCAAAGGAAAGGTATATTTAATTATACCAATCCTAAAACCATGTCCTCACGTAGAAATTTCCTGAATCAATCGGCCCTATTATCTGGTGCAGCGATTCTAAGTAGTTTTAAACCAGCTAGTTTTCTAATTGGCAAGAATTTCATGGGTGGAAATACCCTACGATTCGGAGCTATTGGTATAAATGGGATGGGGTGGGCGGATACCCTGGCGGCTTTAAAGGTTCCCAACGTTCAATTAGTGGCCATTTGTGATATAGATAAGAATGTTTTGGATAAAAGAATGGGACAATTGGGAGGCTTGGGAATAGATTCAAAACAGGTAAGCACCTATGGAGATTATCGAAAATTACTTGATAGAAAAGATATTGATTTTGTGATTATTGGTACCCCCGACCATTGGCATGCCTTAATCACGGTTCATGCCTTACAGGCCGGGAAGGATGTTTATGTCGAAAAGCCTGTAGGGAATTCCATTGGAGAGTGCAGGGCTATGGTTGCGGCACAAAAAAAATATAATAAAGCTGTCCAGGCAGGACAATGGCAAAGAAGCCAACAACATTTTAAAGACGCTGTCGATTATGTGCATAGTGGTAATTTGGGAAATATCAGAACTGTAAAAGTATGGTGCTACCAGGGATGGATGAAGCCAGGCCCTATAATTCCTGATTCCCAACCACCGGCAGGGGTCGATTTCAAAACCTGGATTGGTCCTGCTCCGGAAAGAAGCTTTAATGCCAGCCGCTTTCATTTCAATTTCCGTTGGTTTTGGGATTATGCCGGAGGTTTAATGACCGATTGGGGAGTACATTTAATTGATTATGGTTTAATTGGCATGAAAGCCAATTTACCTAAATCTATTTCTGCCTTGGGTGGCCGATTTGCTTACCCGGAACTTTTAGAGGAGACGCCCGATACCCTAACTACCTTATATGAATTTGATGGATTTAATATGGTATGGGATTCCGCTATGGGTATTGATAATGGTTCCTATAATCGGGACCATGGAATCGCCTATATTGGCAATAATGGCACCCTGATCCTTAACCGGGAAGGATGGGAAGTGATTGAAGAAAAACAAAATAAGGAACATAAGGTAAGCAAACCTTTTGCCCCTAGCATCGATAATGGATTGCAAAAACATATGCAAAACTTTGTGAATGTGGTCTATTCAAGAAAATTCGAAGACCTGCATTGTCCAATCGAGGCTGGTGCCCATATTGCCACTGTTTCACAAATGGGGAATATTGCTTATAGAACGGGGAAAAAACTGGAATGGAATAAGGAGGAAGGTAGGTTTTCAGACCCATCTGTGAATGATCAATACCTAATGAAAACCTACCATAACGGGTATTCCTTACCAAATTTGGGCTAGAGTAAAAAAACTTGTTTTGCTCCAAAGAGTATAGGCTATTTCTGCCTGCGCAACTGAGGATTCAAGAGCCTGGTCATTAATTTCATCAAACGATTTTACAACCGTATTGGTATTTGGATTAACCGTTTGTATCGACATGATATAATGGGAATAAAATATTAAAGTCCAGATAATCTACCTTCCCCAACGACCGCCTACCCAAGCTTCTCCATCCCGTCCATGACGTCTCCAATGACCTGCTCTCCAACGATTTCCCTGATGGGGAGGAATGGCCCAATGTCCACCTACATTTCTATACGTATCACCATTTGGTGTCCATTCATCGCCTATCCAAACATGTTGTTGACTAGGTCTCATAGGGCGCTCGCTGAAGGTAACGGTTGGACGAACTTTAACAAAAATTTGAGCCTGAACGGAAAAAGAAAGGGAGAATAGCAATATGCATCCCAAAATCATTTTAAAAAGAAAATTTTTCATACTATAATTATTTAAGTGAAATGAAAAGGGAGTCTCGGTAAACCTCTAACTAAATCCGAGGAAAATAGACGGGAATTCCAAAATCCCAATAGCTAAAAGTCCATAGATTATGGCCTTTTCCTCTTATACAATCCTAAGGAAGAATTACATGATTCACACCTGAAAGGATTGGTCAGGATAGGATTTATCCGACGCTACCAATCACTATTTTTAAATAGCATGGTAATTTCCAAAAAGGAATATTTAGGAAACTCGATTCTTTCAGGGAAACTATTAGCCCAATTGAAGTGTAGGGGTCGAATTTCCATAATAGGCTATAAAAGCCTCGTACATCTTATTAATTTCTATTGGTTTTCGAAGAATGGCAGAAAAAATCGTATAAAATATCCACCTGCATTTTGAAGTAAAGGGTCGTATTATACCGTAGAGACCTATTTCCCCTCCCTTTTCTTTATTTCCTGAACTAGAATTTGAGAGAATTCTTTGGAGCCTGATTCATTTAAATGAAACTGGTCGGCAAATTTTTCAGGATGGTTATTGAAACTAGAATCTGAAGAATAATCGAGATAGGTTAAATTAGCATATTGTTTACCTATGCTTTCAATTTCGCTTTTTTGTTTTAATTGGTTATCCCATTTAAAATAATCTTTTGAAATCGTTGGCGATATAATGAGGTAGGTTTTTATTTGGTCTTTTTTTGCCAAATCAAGAAATTGAACCAAATATTTCCGGGCCAATGTATCCATTTTGTTTTCCTTTCCTTTTATTTTGGCGTACCGATCCTGCAACATGGATAAAATCTGATTGAAATTTGCCTGGCTAATACTCCCCGATAGAGGAACGTATCCATGGTCATCCTGACCCTGGTTTCTAGGAAATAAGGTACAAGCCGCTAGAACAAAAATGGAGGAATTATACGGATAGGTTTTGGATAATAATTTTACATCCTCAAACTTGCTGATTTCATGGATATACTTTAATAGCTCTTTGTGCTTGGCGTAATAAGGCAGTAAAATTGTTAGTTTTTCAAATTTTTCCGGACTTATATCCAATTCCCAGGGGTTTATATCCAGAATGATGATTTTAGGTTTATGCCGGTTTAAAGCCAGTTCTTCCAGGGCAGCTGAAAAGGGGATCATTTGTCCATCTCTACCCATATTATAGGTGCTTAAGCCGAGATTTTTCGATAAAATACCGGGCGCATAATGTCTGACTGCCCTGGAACTTCCAAATACCAGGATATCCTGATTAGAACGCTCTACGGAATAGGTCGTTTGATAAAACTGTCCTACCTTTTGACGGAAATAAAGGTTTTGAAATGACCATCCCAGGATTTGGTCCAATATGAATAATAAACCTATAAATAAGCCTAAGCTTATTAAGAACTTAATGATATCTCTATTATTTGTCAAAATTGAAAATATATAAATTGGCCTCCATTAAATACTCCTAAGAGAATAATTAAAAATATTACGAGGGAAATCGACGCCCAACGAACCATCCTATTTTTAGCCGTAAATAAATTAAATTTTTCAGGAAGGTATTCCAGCTTATATTCTACCAGGAATAGAATAAGGATGGCCAGAATACAATGTGCAAAATTACTTATGCGATCGCCAATAAAGGGTTTTGCACCAAAGGAACTTAAATTTCTAATAAGAGTAAAAGCATCCTCGACCGTATTCGCCCGAAAAAATATCCAGGCAAAAGTTACCACAACCAGGGTTAACCCAATTCCTATCAGGGACTGAAGTTTTTTAATTATTGGATTGGTAGAAGCCTTGGGTAAATAAGGGGAAATAAAAATATATCCCACCGTAAAAAGTCCATGCAAGGCCCCCCAAATGATATAGGTATAATTAGCTCCATGCCAAATTCCACTGATTAGAAAAATGATCATAACGTTCATAACCAATCTTCCCCTTCGTACCCTATTTCCACCTAAGGGAAAATAGATATAATCTCTAAACCAGGTGGATAAGGATATATGCCATCTTCTCCAGAAATCCTGGATATTATCGGCAAAATAGGGTCTGCGGAAGTTAACCATGAGGTCATAACCCATGGTTTTGGCACATCCAATGGCAATATCCGAATACCCTGAAAAATCACAGTAAATTTGAATGGCAAAGAAAAAAGAGGCTATAACAATGGAGGTCCCATTATGGTATTTGGGATTATTAAAGACCGCATTGACATAAATAGAAAGACGATCGGCAATAACTAGTTTTTTAAAAAAACCCCATAACATGGTTTTTAACCCCATGCTCATTAATTGATAGTTAAATGGATGCTTTTCATGCAATTGGTGGATGATGTTTTGAGGTCTTTCAATAGGACCTGCTACCAATTGAGGGTAAAACATAACATATAAACTATAGATCCCAAGATTTTTTTCTGCTTTCTGGTTTCCTCTATATACTTCTATAGTATAGCTCATGGCCTGAAATGTATGGAAAGAAAGTCCAATAGGCAATAAAATGGTGATATAGGGGAACCAGGGTTGTAAATGAAATTTGTTTAGTACTATTTCCAGGTTGGCATTAAAGAAATTGAAATATTTAAAGAAGAAAAGTATTCCAACATTGGCAAAAAGACTAATCGTTAATAATAATTTCTTCTTTACTGGATTTTCCTGTTTTTCCAATTGGATGCCAACCCAAAAATCTATTAAAATGATTAATAAGAGGATAAGAATATAAACCGGGACAAATGCCATGTAGAAATAACAACTTGCTATTAATAAAATAAGCCATTTCCCCTTATCAGGAATTAAAAAATACCCTAAGGTTACAACAATATAAAAAATAACAAATTCAATCGAGTTAAATAACATTTCGTAGGTTTCTGATTTTTTTTTGCTGTTTTTTTTATTGACTAATCAGGTTACTTTTTACCACCTTAAAATATATAAATCCTCTTACTTTTCGATTTCAAAATGCTAAAATTTCCCAAACTTACTTATACGGTCCTTTTTATATCCAGGTTATGTATTTGTTAAGAAATATACCTGTCCAGCGTTTATAAAAATCTTAAAAAATATTCCGAACACAAGGAAAAAGGCCAGTTACCTGGCCCTTCCGCATTGAATTTCATTTGATTTAGGACTCCAAAGATCGGGTTCCGATATTGTTAAGGTCCTCGAAGGCTTTTTTGAGTCTATCCTTCATGGATTCTTCGGCCTTTCTTAACCATACTCTTGGATCGTAGAACTTCTTATTGGGTTTATCCTCGCCTTCCGGATTCCCGATTTGCCCTTGAAGATACCCTTCATTTTTCTGATAATAATGAAGAATTCCTTCCCAATAAGCCCATTGCATATCGGTATCAATATTCATCTTGACCACTCCATAGGAAATCCCTTCCCGAATTTCTTCTACTGTAGAACCAGATCCACCATGGAAAACCAGGTTTAAAGGTTTTTCTCCGGTATTAAATTTCTTTTGTACATATTCCTGGGAATGTAAAAGGATTTTAGGTTCCAGTTTAACATTTCCAGGCTTGTACACCCCATGTACATTTCCAAAAGAAGCCGCAATGGTGAAATTAGGACTTACTTTCATTAATTCCTCATAGGCATAGGCCACGTCTTCGGGTTGGGTATATAATTTGGAATTATCAATTCCGGTATTGTCAACCCCATCTTCTTCCCCACCGGTTACGCCTAATTCAATTTCCAGGGTAATCCCCAATTTAGACATCCTTTCCAGGTATCGTTTACAAATCTCGATATTCTCATGCAGGGGCTCTTCAGATAAGTCTAACATATGAGAACTATACAATGCGGTTCCATGACTTTTCATATACCGATCGGATGCATCCAATAGACCATCTATCCAGGGTAATAGTTTTTTTGCTGCATGGTCGGTATGAAGGATTACCGAAACATCGTAAATCTTTGCCAGTTCATGAATATGCAAAGCCCCCGCAATTCCGCCAGCAATGGACGCTTCCTGATTTTTATTGGGTAAGCTCTTTCCCCCATTAAACTGAGCGCCTCCGTTTGAGAATTGAATTATTACCGGAGAGTTCAATTCCTTAGCAGTTTCCATAACCGTATTGGTAGAACTGGATCCAATTACATTTACGGCAGGTAAGGCATAATGATGCTTTTTGGCATGGTGGAAAAGGGTGGAAACCTGTTCACCGGTTAAAACTCCTGTTGGAGTAGAATGGGAAGACATAGGAATTAAGTTTTTATTGTTCTAAAAAAAAGGTAATTATTAAAATTTCTGCCAAGTTAAAACATGTTTTAAACGAATAAAGATTTTTTGAAAGATTATCAAAATATTTTCCAATATCTTATCGATCCGCTTAACTCATTATTATTTTTTCTGCACTCAATAGGGTTTCTTCCAAAGCGGCAAGTTTTTTCCCCCCTGCGGTGGCATAACCAGGTTGGCCCCCTCCCCCACCTTCCATAATGGAAGCGACCTTTTTTACTATACTAGAGGCAGTTTCTTTGGTATTCTTTAATAGGGTCTCGGTAAAACCTATGGATAAAAATGGTTTTCCATCGGTCTCCATACCCAAAACCAGGGCAATGGGTTTTGCTCTAAATTCATCCAGAAGTTCAAAAACAAGAGTTTTTAAAATATCGGGGTTAATACCTGAAATAATTCGACTCAAGGTAAAGGTTTCCATTAAGCCGGCCTTTTCTTCCAGGATTTTCTTAAATTCTTCTTTATAGGTTTTGCCTGCCTGAATTTTTATAAGTTCCTGTTGCTTTTGTAATAGTTTTAGCTCTTCCAAAAGACCTTCCACTGAGCTTACCAGGTCGGTGCCGGGTTTTAATAAATGTTCCAGTTCCTTTAGTATTACCCTTCTTTTCTTATAAAGATCAAAGGCAGAAATTCCCGTTTTAGCTTGAATTCTACGAATTCCGGCTCCTACGGCCGATTCTGATTCAATTTCAAAAATCCCAATTTCCCCTGTGGAGGAGACATGGGTGCCTCCGCACAATTCACGGCTATAGCTTGGGTCGAAGGTAATCATGCGGACGGTATCCCCATACTTTTCCCCAAAAAGGGCCGTAGCACCTTTTTCTATAGCCAAATCATAGGGGATATTTCGATCTTCAGTAAGGAGAATATTTTCTCTGATTTTCTCATTCACGATCCTTTCAACTTCCTCCAATTCCTTTTCATTCATTTTAGAAAAATGAGAAAAATCGAATCGTAAATAGCCAGGCTCTACCAAAGAACCTTTTTGCGCAATATGGTTACCTAAAACCTGTTTTAATGCAGATTGTAAAAGATGCGTTGCCGTATGGTTTCTTGAAGAAGATTTCCTGCCTTCCTTATCCACTTCCAGAAAAACCGGAAGATCTAAACTTTCTTCCTTTTGAGGCCTTTTTTTAGTAAAATGAATAATCTGGTTGTTTTCCTTCTTTGTATCAACGATTTCCAGGATTTCTTCCCCTATTTTCAAGGATCCCTGATCCCCAACCTGTCCACCTCCTTCCGGGTAAAAAGGGGTATACTGAAATACCCATTGAATATAATCCTCCCCCTTAATGGTTACCTCACGAAAACGGACCACTCTCGTTTCACATTCCAGATGATCGTATCCAATAAAAATAGAATGGATTTCCTGATCCCTGCTTTCCAAATGCACTTTATGTTTATGAGGACTTTGCCAATCCCCCATAGTAGAGGAACCAGATGCTCTGGCACGCAATCGCTGTGCCTCTAATTCCTGATCGAAAACCTCAAGATCAACCGTCCATCCTTTTTCTCTGGCCATTAATAAAGTAAGATCGACCGGAAAACCAAATGTATCGAAAAGTTCAAATGCAAATTTCCCATCAACCACTTTATTCTTTGACTCATATTTCTCAAAACGCCCAATCCCTTGTTCCAAAGTTTTGAGAAAAGAAGTCTCCTCCTCAAAAATTACTTTTTGAATAAAAACTTCCTGTTCTTTTACGTTGGAGAAAATTTCCTGAAATTGATTACTTAAAATAGGAAGCAGGTGGGAAAGGAATGGTTTTTTAAAGTTCAGATAGGTATACCCATACCGAACAGCCCTACGTAGAATTCGCCGGATCACATAACCGGCCCCCGTATTGGAAGGCAATTGCCCATCGGAAATAGTGAAAACCAAGGCCCGTATATGATCGGCTATTACCCGTAAAGCAATATCTGTTTTTTCATTTTTTCCATATTCCACCCCAGCTTCCAGGGCCATTTTTTGAATCAGGGGTTGAAATATATCCGTATCATAATTGGATTGTTTCTTTTGAAGGGCCATGCAGAGCCTTTCAAAGCCCATACCCGTATCGACATGCTTTTCTGGAAGGGGTTCGAGTTTTCCACCGGATAATCGGTTAAATTGAATGAAAACCAAGTTCCAAATCTCGACAACCTGAGGATGACCGGTATTTACCAATTCCCTTCCTGGTATCTTCGCAATTTCTGAAGCAGATCGTAAATCAATATGTATTTCGGAGCAGGGACCACAGGGTCCTGTTTCCCCCATCTCCCAGAAATTATCTTTTTTATTTCCAAGTAAGATTTTATCTGGTTGAATCCATTCCAGCCAACAATCCCTGGCTTCTGAATCCATATCTAAATGGTCGTTTTTATCTCCTTCAAAAATGGTAACATATAATAATTCTGGATTTAATCCATAAATTCTTGTTAATAATTCCCAGGCCATAAAAATAGCCTCCTTCTTGAAATAATCACCAAAGCTCCAGTTCCCCAACATTTCAAAGAAGGTATGGTGATAGGTATCGATTCCCACTTCTTCCAGGTCATTATGTTTTCCGGAAACCCTCAAACATTTTTGGGTATCGGCAACCTTTTTATAGACGGCTTTCTTGGACCCAAGGAAAATATCCTTAAACTGATTCATTCCTGCATTGGTAAATAGAAGGCTTGGATCATTTTGAATAAGCAAAGGAGCGGAGGGAACAATTTGATGTTCCTTTTCCTTAAAATATTGTAAAAAGGCTTCCCGGGTACGATTAGAGGTCATAGCTTGTATTTACGCAAATGTAAAAATATGGAGGAAATAGATCGTGATTAATTATCCGGATAGAGTTTTATATATAATTTCTATCTTTAGATCATGCCAGTTAAAGATAACGAAATCAATAAATTATATTATTCTATAGGAGAGGTGGCAAAAATCCTTGAAGTAAATCCATCCTTAATTCGCTTTTGGGAAAAGTCGTTTGAACTGGATCCACCCAAAAAAAACCGGAAAGGTAACCGGCTATTTACTATCGAGGAAATTCAGCATCTGAAAAAAATTCATTATCTGGTGAAAGAAAAAGGCTATACACTTCCAGGAGCAAAGGAATTCCTTAATAAGAATCTTAAGAAAGAAACCGAAAAAACGAAACTAGTTCAATCGCTTAAGGAGCTTAAATCCTTCCTTTTAGAAATACGGGATCAGTTGTAGAATAATAGATTCATTATTAAATAAAAATTTTTATATTTAATAATGAATGCAAAGATTCTTATTGCGTATATAACTGGAATTCTCATGGGTTTTTTAATGCCCTCTGGGCCTATTGTAGCCTATATCCTTCCAGGATTTCTTTTCTTCCTACCCCTCCTTTTCGTTCTTAGCACCTATTATCATCCATATGGAAAATTAGCGCTTATGCCCTATATCTATTTGGGGATATTTCTTTCCGGTTTTGTCGGCCTTCAAATTTCGGACCCGAAAAATAAGGAGGATTATTATGGCATGAATGGGCAAGCCAGATTAGGAATCCAGGTCGAGGAACCTTCTTATTTTTCAGGTAATATTCTCCGATTCCGGTCCGAAATCCTGTATTATAAAAACAAGAATGGGATACGAAGGTCTAGTGGCCCCTTATTGGTAAGCCTTATTGGAATGAAAGCCCACCTCTCTTATGGGAGCCTTCTGGAAATAAACGGGATTTTAAAATCCATACCCGGTAACCCTCATCCTGGTTTTTTCAATTATTCCTTTTATGAAAAAATTCACCATCAGAATTATCAAGTATTTCTTAAACCCGAACAGTATAAAATTCTGAAAATCAATACAGGTAATCCTTTATGGAGATGGATCTATTCTATTCAGGGTAGAGCAGGGCAGGTTCTTGAACGAGTTCCCCTGGATTCCCTATCGCAGCACTTCCTGCAGACCCTTCTCATTGGTGGGAAAAGCAGCCTCGATGCGGAAAATTTACAAACCTTTATACAAACAGGAACTGTTCATATTCTCAGTATTTCAGGACTCCATATTGCCCTATTATTCAGCTTATTTAATTGGATTTTATATCCGATTAAAACCTTGGGGGAAGGGGGAAGATTTGTCCATCTTATTTTAATTCATGGACTACTATGGCTATATGCCTTTATGAGCGGAGCTTCCCCGCCGGTACTACGTAGTGCCACAATGTTAAGCCTATTCAGTATAGCAAAAATTTTCCGTAGAAAAACAAATTCTGTACAGGTAATAGTTTCTTCCGCCCTTATTCAACTTATTTTTAGTCCAATAGACCTCTTTGATTTAAGCTTTCAATTAACCTATTCCGCACTTTTTAGCCTGATAAAATTTCAAAAACCAATTCAAGCCTTATTTAATTTTCAGAATCCCATTCTTAAGCAGGTAAATGGTATTCTTTCCGCTTCCCTGGCAGCCCAATTAGGCACCCTCCCCATAAGTCTTTTTTATTTTCATCAGTTTCCTGTTTACTTCCTTATAGGAAATGTTTTTGTGATTCCTTTTTCCGGATTTATTTTATATGAAGGGGTCTTATTATTTATTTCGGAAGGTATCGGTATCCACCTCCCCTATTTAACCAAATTATTACAAGGGTCCATTCACTTATTAATTCAAGGTCTTGGATCTATAGCTGAACTTCCTTTTGGTGTTCTGCAAGGAATCTTTTTTGATATTCCCGGATTTTGCCTCCTTAGTCTTTTGGTTATTTACCTGTACTTCTGGATGATATGGAAAAGGAAAATATGGATGCACGGGACATTTCTTTGGCTTTCCTTATTTCTTATCTATCAAGAAACCGGAAGAAGGATTAGATCGCATAAGGAGTGCATTTTTATTTACTCTGGATATCATTCCTTCTTCAGTTTTATAAATAGGGAAGATAAGGCCTGGATGCAATATTATATGGATGAAAGGGGGAAATATGAATTGGTAAAAAACCTAAGGAAAACACTCCCTGTTCTAATTCGTTACCATAGAGTGCACAAAATTCATATTTCTCCCTACTTGCCAGGAAATAAGATTCAAGAAATAGGATTTGAATCTTTGAATAAATCCGATCAAAGTGAAGATTCGGTTAACCATAGGGTTAATCCATCCCAATCTAATTTTAAGGAAAATACCCCTTATAAATTTACACTATCCCCCAATTTTAATAAATATTCCAGCATTGCGTTCGGAATTGGTTCAGGAATAATTCAATACCAGGTTATACCAATTCCTAATTTTAGGAAGACTTCATATAATTTCAAGTCGGAGATGTACTTTTATAAGGAATATCCTCTTGAAAAGTAAATATTTGCTTTAAACGAAAAAATATAATTGAACGTTATAAGTAATACTGACAAAGGAAAAACCCATTGATCCAATAGTTTATGAAATTCTCCACATTTTTATTCGTCCTGATATTTTTATTCTCCTATGCATGGTCTCAGGATATTCAGGATAAAAAATCATTCCAGAAAGGAAGAATGGTCTTTAATATACATTATCTGGATTCCGTTTTATTAAAGAATCCTATACAGGAATCCTCTTTCCCAAAGGAAATTATTTATGTCGTGAGTGGGAATCAGTATAGAATCGAAATTCAAAGTGAATTCACCGGATCCAGCATACTTGCGAATTTGGAATCGAAAGTTTCCGATACGTATATTCATTTCCTGAACAAAAATTACAAATTACATACCAATTTGGATTCCCTATGCCAAAGTGCTTTTTCCAGAACCCCTTATTCCTTGAATTTCACCAAACAATACAAAGAAATACAAGGTTTTCATTGCGAAAAAGTACAGGTTCACTATTCCAACCCGAATCTTAGGGATATTATTCTTTACTATACCGACGAAATATCGAATTTTCCCAATCCCTATAATTATGCATTTTATAAAATTCCAGGAATGATAATGGAATTAGAAGAAAATTTCCAGGGCATTCCCATCCGGATTGAATTACTATCCCTTCAAAAAATTCCTATTGATCCTGATTTATTTGAACCCTTGAAAGGTTATCAAACCTTGTCATTAGATGATTTTATTAAGAAAAGCATGGAACCTTAAATGGTATCCAGGGCTTCTTCTATTTTTTCATAAATAAATCCCATATCCTCCTGGCTAATACAATATGGGGGCATAACGTAAAGGATATTGCCAAGGGGTCTTAATAATATGCCTTCACCAAGGAAATAATCATAAAGTTTATCCCTTATATCATTAAAATAAGAACCCGATTTTACCTTCCAGTCCATTACCAAAATAGTTCCAAGACTGCTTATAGAAGAAATTTTAGGATGGTTGATATTTTTAGCCACAAAATTCTGATGGCCTAATTCGATACGGGCTATTGCCTGTTGGGTTTCTCTTCTCAATAATAAATCTAAACTGGCAATTGCTGCGGTACAGGATAAGGGGTTAGCGGTATAGGAATGTCCATGAAAGAAACTTTTCAAAACTTCTTCTTCCTGGAAAGCCTCAAAAATTTCCTTGGTACAGGTAGTAACGCCCAATGGAAGCATTCCACCGGTAATCCCCTTTGAAAGGCAAATTATATCTGGTTTCTCGATCACATAGTCCATGGCAAATAATTTACCGGTACGTCCAAAACCGGTCATTACTTCGTCTGCTATAGTTATAATTTTATGGCTTTTACAGGCGGAAATAACCTGATTCAATAAATCCGGCTTATACATTTTCATGCCAGCTGTTCCCTGAATCACAGGCTCGAATATAAATGCTGCGTATTCATCATTCAATGATTCCAAAAGGACCTGGAGTTCCTGAGAATTGGTTGGAATCGGCTTGAAATCTACCTCGAAAAGAAAAGGACTAAATGCTGCATTGAAGGGGCCCCTACTGCTTAAGGACATGCTCCCAAACGTATCCCCATGGTAGGAATTTTTCCATGCCAGGATTTTTTTCTTTGGAATATCCTTATTATACCAATATTGAATAGCCATTTTAATAGCCACTTCAACAGCTGTAGATCCATCGTCCGAATAAAACACCTTCGATTGGTTTCTGGGTAATACAGATAATAATTTTTCGGCTAATCGAATGGCCGGTTCATGGGTAAATCCAGCAAAAATAACCTGTTCCAATTTGGTCATTTGTTCCAATACCGATTTAATAATAAAGGGATGGCAATGACCATGAATATTGACCCACCAGGAAGAAATGGCATCTATATATCGATTGCCTTCCTCATCATACAAATACGACCCCTCGGCTCTGGTAATCCCAATTGGGTATTTCCCCCAGTTTCCTTGTGAATAAGGATGCCATATAACTAATTCATCTCTTTCCGTTAGAGAATTTTCGAGAATTACCTTCATTTTTTTTCGATTAAATAAGCTTTTGGCTCAAAATTTTTATCAAATCCCCAAGGGTGGTGGCCTACTTTTAGAATTAAAACTCCTTTACCAATAGTTCAACCATTTTCTTTTCTGTTGGGAAGGTGACCATATCGGGATTTAACATCCGAATGGGTACCCATCGGAAAGATTGCAATACATCTCCTTGTCCATCAAAATCGAAAGGAATACTTTTTAATTTTAACGAAATTTCTTTTACATTTTTTACCAGATAATAAATACTGATCACCTGAGAATCATTAAAAATAGAAGGTGCATAAAAATCCGTGGTATAAAGGTGACGGATAATTTCAATATCCATTTGGCATTCTTCCAGAAACTCTCTTTTTAAGGCTTCCAGGGTTCCTTCCCCTTTTTCCATACCACCACCTGGAAATTTTGTAAATTTTAACCCGCCTTCCTGCTCATCACTTAATAAAACCTCCCTTTCCTGGTTCAACAGGATTCCGTAAACCCTAACATTAAAGAATGCCATATGCTAAATTAAACCAGTAATATCGAATATTCTTTATTTTTTATTAACATGTTTTTATTTGTAACCTTTTCTCCTATTCCCCGTAAAGAATTTTGTTCTCCAGCTTAAAAAATCTAAAAACGCTAATTCCTATGGGTAAAAAAGAATGGCTGAATTTCATTCATGGCCTGGTTAAAGAAACCTTACCAAATTCCGAATTTCTAATTCCTTATATCGATAAAAACTTTCAAGAATGCACCTATCCCAGTGTTTTCGTTTATAAATTATCGAAGGAAATTGAAACTTTACGGAAAAATAATGCGGTTAATAATATAATTAACCCAGATCAGTTTCTGGAATCTATTGTTAGCGGTTCAAAAACAAAAAGGCTTTCGGTTTAAGTTTTAATAAGAGGCTAATCCAATCCAAGGCTTTCTTCCGTCAGGTAATGCTTTTGGTTTAAAACCAGTCGCTCATAATTCCAAATAATATCCCGGGTCTTAGGTTCAGATCGTACGGGACAATTTAATTTCCTGCAATAGGAACAGCATTCCGGGTCACAGGGATCTGCCTGCAAAAACAATTCCACTTCGGTATTTAAAGCCTTATTTACTAAAAGTTTAAGGGTTTGAATCTCATTTCCCATTTCCCTTAAATCAAAATAATAGGGCAAGGTGATATGTGCATCTATATGAATATTTTCACCATAGGTTTGCGCCCGGAGGTTATGGATATCTACCCAGTTATCATACCGGTTACGTTCTAATACACGAACAATTTCTTTAACCCTGATTTCGTCGGCCTCATCCATTAATCCGGCTACCGATCTTCGAATTAATGAATAGCCATTTATAAGCATCCAAAGTCCAAGAACCAGGGAAATAACACTATCTACTATATAGTAAGAAGTAAAATAAATAATAATCAGCCCCAAAACGATTCCAAATCCACTAATCGTATCCGATAAAATATGTTTCCCCTCGGCATATAAGGTGATTGATTTCAGACTTTTACTCTTTTTAATTAAATATAATCCAAGGGTCAGGTTAATCAGTCCGGTAGTACCTACCAGTAATGCCCCAGGTAAGGCTTCCTGAAGGGAGGTATGTATAAAAAAAGAACCAATAGATTTATATAAAATCCATATTCCTGTTACCAATATTAATGCACCTTCAAAACCCAGAGCAAAAAATTCGATCTTGCCATGTCCATAGGGATGATTTAAGTCTTTGGGTTTAGAAGCAATATAGATACTATATAAGGCAAAAAGACTTGCCACAATATTCATTATACTTTCCAGGGCATCGCTCCATACTGCCATGGAATTAGTAAAATAAAATGCCGTAAATTTTAGGAAAGTAATAAGAAAGGACACTAATAAAGTGATTAGGATCCAGGTCCTTTTTATGTTTTGATTCAATTTTATTTTGATTTGGCGCAAAAGTATTAAATATTTGAACCTTTAATATTTAATACTATTTCAATGAGCCTTATATCCAATCGGATAAATAATTTAGAAGAGAGCCAAACCATTAAAATGGCCAAATTGGGAAGGGAATTAGCCGAAAAAGGTCATTCCATTGTAAACTTAAGCTTCGGAGAGCCGGATTTTGAAACCCCCGATCATATTAAAGAAGCGGCAAAAACCGCCATTGATGAGGGATATTCTCATTATACCCCGGTTGCAGGATACCCCGAACTACGAAAAGCCATCGTAGAAAAGCTTAAAAGGGAAAATGGCCTGGATTATACCCAAGATCAAATTGTTGTATCCACCGGAGCGAAACAATCCCTGGCCAATATTCTTATGTGCTTATTGAATCCGGGTGATGAGGTAATTATTCCAACCCCTTACTGGGTCTCCTATTCAGAACTGGTTAAATTGGCAGAAGGGACTTCTGTTTTTATCTCTACCAACGAAAGTTCCCATTTTAAAATCAATGCCGAACAATTGGAAAAAGCGATTACGCCTAAAACCAAATTATTCCTTTTTTCATCCCCAAATAACCCTACCGGTTCGGTATACTCCAGGGAAGAATTAGCCTCATTAGTGAAGGTTTTTGAAAAACACCCAGATATTTATATTGTTTCTGATGAAATCTATGAGCATATCAACTATATAGGCAAACATGAAAGTATTGCCGAATTCCCCTCTATAAAAGAAAGAGTTATTTTGGTAAATGGGGTATCGAAAGCCTTTGCCATGACGGGTTGGCGGTTAGGGTATATGGCCGCTCCCAAAGAAATAGCCAAAGCCTGCGAAAAATTCCAAAGCCAGGTGACTTCAGGCACCTCCTCCATAACCCAGAGAGCCTCCCTGGCAGCCTTACAGGAAAATATCGAACCTACCATTGAAATGAGGAAAGCCTTTCTGCGAAGAAGGGATAGGATGTTTTCCAGATTAAAGTCTATAAACGGATTGGAAGTTATTTTACCAGATGGTGCTTTCTATTTTTTCCCCAGGGTAAACTCCTTTTTTGGCAAAAAATATGAAGGAGGGACTATTCAAAATGCGGCCGATCTTTGTTTATATATTCTCCATGAAGCCCATGTTTCTACAGTACAAGGAGATGCTTTTGGCAGTGATGACCATATCCGTATTTCTTATGCGGCTTCAGATGAAGAATTAGAAACTGCATTGGATAGCATAGAACTAGCCTTAGGTAGATTAAAATAAACCCCGGATCTATTCTTAGGATCTAATTGCCTCAACCGGGTCCATTTTGGAGGCCCGGTAGGCTGGCCAGAAACCGCTAACAATCCCAATCAGGACCGAAAGAAATATGGCCAGACTTATATTTTCCATGCTCATAGCCAGGTCAAAATGGAATAAGGAGGAAATTACCTTGGTAATACCATAAGCAATTAAAATACCCATGGCTCCTCCCAATAAACATAACATAACCGATTCCACCAGGAATTGTAAAAGGATGAAATAATTCTTAGCACCTAAAGATTTTTGAATTCCAATAATAGGCGTTCTTTCCTTTACCGATACAAACATAATATTGGCTATCCCGAAGCCCCCTACCAAAATGGAAAAAATCCCTATAAACCAACCCGTTTTATCCATGGTTTGGTACAAGGATTCGAAGGAAGTAGAAATGATACTCGGATTATTTAGGGAAAAATTATCCTCCTGATTAGGTTTTAATCTGCGAGAGCCTCTAAGTATGGTTCGAACCTCGGCTTGCATGGCATCAAAATTCAATTCTTTAGGTCCCTTAATCCGGATAACCTGCCCCGCATTCTCTGATTTTATATTGGTAAATAGTCGGGCATAATTAAGCGGCACAAATATCTGTTTATCGGTGCTCAAACCAAAAATATCCGATCCGGCTTTCGCAAAAACGCCAACCACTGTGGCCTTCCTTCCCATTAAGGTAATTTCCCTACCTAATGGAATAGATTGGTTAGGAAATAATCCATTGGCCACATCGGCTCCAAGGATACAAACATTCTTCCCCGAATTGCATTCTTCTTCGGTAAAAAAGCGCCCCAAAGCAAAATTGAGGGTTTGAGTTTTATCCGCATCATGCGATACCCCAGAAATATTTACATCTTCCACCCGGTTGCTTTCCTGTTTTAAGGTTTTGCCTTGGAGATCGACTGAATAGGTTAATACCTCTTTATTTTTTAAACCATCCTGTAATGCCTTAAAATCATTCAAACTAGGTTGTGGCCTTTGGTAATATTTCCACCAGGGGTAATCGTCCCCTCCACCAACCCCCCATTGCCATTTTTCCACATAAATAATGTTAGAACCTAATTTATTGACACTATCCTTTAAATAATTTTTCAAATAGTCCACACCACTAAAAATGGTAACAATGGTAAATATTCCAATGGTGATACCCAGTAGAGACAACAAAGTTCGTAACCTATTCACTCTCAATGCCTCCAAGGCAAAAAGAAAACTTTCTCCAAACAATTTAAAATAAATCATCTTTTTAGCATAAATAAACCCTAACTTCGCCCCATTTTCCGAATAAGATTTTAGTTCTTATTCTATTAGTTCACGCTAATTTACCTCATAATTTCAATGAAATTATCCCAGTTCAAATTTAATTTACCAGACTCCCTCATTGCTTCGAGTCCTAGCCCTAAAAGGGATGAATCCAGATTGATGGTTTTACACCGCGACAGCCAGACCATTGAACACCGTGTCTTTAAAGATGTAATCGATTATTTTGAAGATAAGGATGTTATGATCCTGAATAATACGAAGGTATTTCCTGCACGAATGTATGGGAATAAGGAAAAGACCGGTGCCCAGATAGAAGTATTTTTACTAAGAGAACTCAATAAGGAAATGCGTCTTTGGGACGTATTGGTAGATCCGGCAAGAAAAATTCGCGTAGGCAATAAATTATATTTTGGCGAAGATGATTTATTGGTAGCAGAGGTGGTAGATAATACCACTTCCCGTGGGAGAACTATCCGCTTTCTTTTTGATGGATCTGACGAAGAATTTCGCCGTTGCATAGAAATTTTAGGGGAAACTCCTTTACCTAAATATATAAAGAGAAAGGCCACTGCCGACGATAAGGAACGGTATCAAACCATATTTGCAAAAAACGAAGGGGCCGTGGCTGCCCCCACTGCAGGTTTGCATTTTAGTCGGGAATTAATGAAACGCCTGGAATTAAAAGGAGTAGATTTTACCGAAATTACCCTTCATGTGGGTTTAGGTACTTTTCGTCCGGTTGAGGTGGAAGATTTGACAAAACATAAAATGGATTCCGAACATTTTATAGTTGACCAGTCCCAGGTAGATTTAGTAAATAAAGCCATCCTGGAAAAAAGACGGGTATGTGCCGTGGGAACCACCACCATGAGGGCTATTGAATCGGCCGTTTCTGCCGGAAGGACCTTGAAGCCAGCTAATGAATGGACTAGCAAGTTTATTTTCCCACCCTATGATTTCAGTATTGCCAATTCCATGATTACTAATTTTCATACCCCTGAGTCCACCCTATTAATGATGGTATCGGCTTTTGCCGGGTTTGAATTTTTAATGGAAGCTTATCAGGTTGCTATAAAGGAAAAGTATCGCTTTTATAGTTATGGGGATGCTATGTTAATTTTATAATAAGGCAAATGAATTCCATTGCCCTCATAGTAGCGGGTGGAGAGGGCTCCCGAATGGGATCTACCCTGCCTAAACAATTCTTACTTCTTTGTGGAAGGCCTCTCATGATGTACACCATGGAGGCTTTTTACTTTTCCAAAACCCGTCCCGAAATTTTATTGGTTATGCATGGGGACCATTTGGAGAGATGGAAAGAAACTTGCCAGGAATATTCTTTCACTTTGCCCCATACCCTGGTTTCAGGAGGAAAAAACAGGTCCGAGTCGGTTTTAAAAGGTTTGGAACATATTGAAAATACAAAGGACAGGGAAAATTTCCCAAGCTATATAGCCATTCATGATGCCGTCAGACCCCTGGTAAGTCGCGGATTTCTGGATTCCTGTTTTGATTTTGCTATAAAAAATGGAAATTGTCTTCCGGGCATACCTTTACGCGACTCCATAAGGATAATTCAGAACAATGTTAATAAGGCAATGAACCGGGAGGATTTTCGATTAGTACAAACTCCCCAAATATTTCGTTTTAACGAAATACTGGAGGCTTATAAAGTCAATAAATTCAAACATTTTTCAGATGATGCCTCCCTTATGGAAAGTATGGGGCATACTATTCATCTAATAAACGGCGAAGAAGGCAATATAAAAATTACCTTCCCCATCGATTTATACCTTGCTGAAATTCTTTTAAAGGAAAAAGAAAAAAATTCTATTTAATATTCATCCTCATTAAAGAAGAAGTCATCCTTGGTTGGATAATCTGGCCAAATTTCTTCTATATTTTCATAGGGCTCCCCATCGTCCTCGAGGGCCTGTAAATTTTCAATTACCTCCACAGGAGCACCAGATCGGATAGCATAATCAATTAATTCGTCCTTAGTGGCAGGCCAGGGAGCGTCTTCTAAATGGGATGCTAATTCTAATGTCCAATACATAATACTATAAATAAGATTATTTTGATTTTTTGCAAAATAAATTAAATTCCACTTGTAAAAAAAATTTTTTTCAGCCCCTTGTTCCTGGAATCCATTTATATTCAGGAACACCCAGAATTTCGGTCCAAAATCGGGATAAAACAAATAAATAATCGGAAAGCCTGTTTAGGTAAACCAAAATCAAGGGCTTTTCGGAAGGAATATTTTTTAAAGAAACCACCAGCCTTTCTGCCCTTCTGCAAACATTTCTGGTAATATGCGCATAGGAAACCGAAGGATGCCCCCCCGGAAGAATAAAATGTTTTAAGGTGGGAAGGCGAGATTCCATACGGTCAATTTCCCTTTCCAATATGGTCACTTCTTCCGGGTCAAATTCAGGAATATAGGGGGAGGGCTTTAGAGGATCTGAAGCTAATTGAGAGCCTATTACAAATAAGGTTTCCTGAATGGATTTAAAAATAGTGGGATCAAAATCAAGATTGGAGGTAGAAGGAATTTCCTGATCCCGTAATAAACCCACCCAGGAATTCAATTCATCCAGGGTCCCATAGGCTTCCACCCTTATATCATTTTTCTCAACCCTTTCTCCACCAAATAGGGAGGTCTTTCCAGCATCACCTGTTTTGGTATAAATTTTCATAAAACAGGCTTTCCATTATTTTGAAATGGGGTTTGGATAATATTTTTATTGGGCTCATCACTTTCCACGGATCCATCACGCATTCGCACAATACGATGGGCATGTAGGGCAATATCTTCTTCATGGGTTACTAAAATAATGGTATTTCCTCCCCTATGAATTTCTTCAATTAAGCCCATTATTTCTATAGAGGTTTTTGTATCGAGGTTTCCTGTAGGCTCATCGGCCAGGATAATGGAGGGGCGGTTCACCAATGCTCTCGCTACGGCCACCCTTTGTCTTTGCCCCCCTGACAGTTCATTAGGCCTATGGGAGATTCGATTTCCAAGTCCTACACTCTCGAGCATATTTTTTGCCCTTTCTTGTCTTTCCTCTTTGCCAATCCCTGCATAAACCAAAGGAAGAGCCACATTATCCAGGGCTGATGCTCTGGGTAATAGATTAAAGGTTTGAAAAATAAACCCAATTTCCTTATTTCTTACTTCGGCCAATTCATTATCCGTTCTTTCACTTACCAATATCTCGTTCAGGATATATACCCCATGGGAGGGAGAGTCCAAACAACCAAGAATATTCATCAAGGTAGATTTTCCCGAACCGGAGGGGCCCATTAGGGCAACAAATTCCCCTTTATTTATTTGTAAATCGACTGAACGAAGGGCATGGATTATTTCAGAACCTACAATATAGTCCTTTCCAATTTCCTTTATAGATATTAAAGGTTGCATTATGATTTTATCTAAAGGTCAATTACTTTAGGAACTCTAAAGTAATCAGAATCTCTCTTGGGTGCATTTTTTAATCCTTCCTCATGAGAAATATCCTGAATTTCTTTATCCATACGCAATACATTTACTTCTCCGGACATATAAATTAAAGGCTCCACCTCGTCTGTATCCAATTCATTGAGCTTTTTCATAAAATCTAGAATTTTACCTAAATCTTCTCTCATCGATTCAAGGTCCTCTTCCTGGAATTCAAGCCTGGCCAAATGAGCAATTTTTTGTACGGTCTCTTTATCAATATTCATTTTCTCTTGATTTAAATTTGAGGATGCTCGGGGCTCCAACCCTCCTCATAATGCGAATGCATCCAAAATTCCTGGATTTTATTAGCAATGGTCGAATATACTCTTTCCTTTAATTCTCTTTCAGCATTTGCTGAATAGAAATTTTGGGTAATTGGCTTGTGAACGTAACAATGAATTATTCCAGGTCTTGCCCCCCACCTTCCCTCACCATAAAATATATCAAAAGAATTTAAAATACTAACAGGGACAATGGCCACATCTTTTTCTATGGCAAGTTTAAAAGCACCGGATTTAAAAGGTCTTAAATGAGGCGGGTCGGCAGTTATGGAACCTTCCGGAAAAATAACTGCCGATTGTCCCAAATCCAGGTTTTTTCCTGCCTTTTTAAATGCCTTATAGGAATCCGTCTTGCTTTCTTTATTAAAAGCAATATCGATGCTTTCAAAAAATATTTTAAGTACAGGGTTTTTCTTCAGGCTACTTTTACCCATATAAAAAAAGGAGCCTTTCGCAACCTGGCTTAAAACCAGGGTATCGAGGTAAGAGCAATGGTTGGAACAGAAAATAAATGGCCCTTTTGACCTTAGTACATCAGGGAAACCAGGATAAGACTCGTATTCAATTTTAAAAAATATACCCGATAAAGCACAACCCAGAAATGCCCATACTTTACGAATTTGGTTTAAATAAGGATAAAAAACGGGCTTTCTAGAAAATAAAAAAATAAGAGGAAAAAAAATTAAAAAGATCAGAACAAAGCAAAAATAGTTGTAAAAAACAAATACCTTTCGAATGATCTGTTTCAAGGAATGCATTTATGACAAAACTAATATAAATTTATTACTTTCGAATCCAATGGAAACAGTTGTTAGTGGAATTCGTTCTACGGGAAATTTACATTTAGGTAATTACTTCGGAGCCATCCGAAATTTTATAAAACTTCAGGAGACTCATCATTGCTATTTCTTTATTGCTGATTATCATTCTTTAACAACCCACCCAAATCCAAAAGATTTGCATAAAAACGTTGGGGATGTTTTAATTGAATACCTAGCCGTAGGATTAGATCCGGAAAAAGCCACCCTCTTCGTTCAGTCTGATTTACCAGAGGTAGCTGAATTGAATTTATTCCTTAGTATGAACGCTTACCTGGGTGAATTACAACGATCTGCTTCTTTTAAGGATAAGGTACGATCCCAACCCGATAATGTGAATGCAGGTTTATTAACCTACCCCATTTTAATGGCTGCCGATGTCCTTATCCATAAGGGAACCCAGGTGCCGGTAGGGAAGGATCAGGAGCAACACCTGGAAATGGCAAGAAACTTCGCAAATAGATTTAACCGTTTATATAGCGTTGATTATTTTCCTGAACCTCAGGCCTTTAATTTTGGCTCAAGCCTTGTTAAGGTTCCCGGGCTGGATGGAAAAGGAAAAATGTCCAAATCGGAGGGAGAAAATGCAGCCATTTTTTTAAGAGACAGCCCTGAATTGGTTCGTAAAAAAATTATGAAAGCCGTAAGTGATAGTGGTCCCTCCATACCAAACCAGAAAAAATCTCCAGCTGCAAAAAATTTATTTGACCTTATGAAACTGGTATCTAAGCCTGAGTCGATTCAGTTTTTTGAGACAGAACATAAAAAAGGAAGTATTCGATATGGGGATTTAAAAAAGCAATTGGCAGAAGATATGATTGACTTTTTGACCCCAATTCAGGAAAAAATTAATGAATTTGGGTCAAATCCAAATTTTGTTCGTGAAGTGGCCAGGCTCGGTGCGGCCAAGGCCAGAATCAGCGCACAGAAAACCATCAGGGAAGTACGAGAAATTATTGGATTCAAATCCTTTTAATCATGCATATTGCTATAGTAGGAAATATAGGCTCTGGAAAAACCACCCTGACAGGTTTATTGGCAAAGCATTATGATTGTGAGGCCTTTTATGAAACCGTAGAAAACAATCCCTATCTGGAGGATTTTTATAATGACATGAAGCGTTGGTCTTTCAATTTACAAATCTTCTTTTTAAACTCACGATTTCACCAATTAAACCAGATTGCTGGAAGGAAAGGGCTGGTTGTTCAGGATAGAACCATTTATGAAGATTGCTATATTTTTGCCGATAACCTTCATGATATGGGCTTAATGAGCACCCGGGATTACGAAAATTATTCCTCTATTTTCAGGGCAATCTTAAAAAACATGAACCCCCCCGATTTATTAATTTATTTGCAGGCTTCTGTATCTACCCTGGTTAGCAATATTCAACGAAGGGGTAGAGAATACGAAACCGGAATCCGCCTGGATTACCTGAGTAAGTTGAATGATAAATATGAAAACTGGATTAAGGGTTATAATGAAGGAAAATTATTAATTATTAACAAGGATAAAATCAATTTCGCCGATAACCAGGAAGATCTTGGATTTGTGGTAAGCAGCATAGAAAAGGAAATCCATGGTTTATTTTAATCCATGGATTTCCTCGTAAACCCCAACATTAACCTGCCAGAGCCTGAATAATATCATATTCTGTGATGATATGGGTTTGATCCTCAACCTTTACCAGAACCGCTGAATTCTCTTTATTAATCAGGGAAGACACCTTATCAATGGAAGAATTTAATTCGACGAAGGGAAAAGCCCGGGTCATTACTTCCTTCAAGGTCTTTTCCTTAAAATTCTGATTCTCCAATAATCCGGATAATAAGGAAGTCTCAGAAATTTTTCCAACTACCTCCCCCTGTTGGGTAATGGGAATTTGAGAAATATTCAGCTTTTTCATCATATGAATAGCCTCTAAAACACCTTTATCCTGATCCAGGGAAACGAATTGGTCATATTCCTTTTTCTCCAAAATTTTTCTGACGGTAAGTTTATCGTCTTCCAAAAAACCTCTTTCCCGCATCCAATCATCATTAAACATTTTTCCTAGGTAACGAATACCATGGTCATGAAATATAACCACTATCATATCATCAGCCTTGAATCGGTCTTTCATTTGAATCAAACCGGCAATGGCAGAACCAGCCGAATTTCCCGCAAAGATTCCTTCCTTTCTGGCAATTTCCCGGGTCATTAAGGCAGCATCCCGATCGGTCACTTTCTCAAAATGATCTATTATAGAAAAGTCCACATTTTCCGGAAGAAAATCTTCTCCAATGCCTTCTGTGATATAGGGATAAATTTCCTGCTTATCAAAAATCCCCGTTTCTTTATATTTTTTAAAAACAGATCCATAGGTATCAATTCCCAAAACCTGGATAGAAGGATTCTTTTCTTTTAGGTAACGACCGGTACCGGTTATGGTTCCACCGGTTCCCACGCCGACTACCAAATGCGTGATCTTTCCTTCCGTTTGCTCCCAGATCTCAGGACCTGTTTGTTCATAATGAGCGATTTGATTGGAGGGATTATCATATTGATTGGCCTTCCAGGAATTCGGAACCTCTCTTTGCAGCCGGGAAGAAACGGAATAATACGATGTGGGATCTTCCGGATCCACATTGGTAGGACAAACAATTACCTCGGCCCCAAAAGCCCGTAAAGCATCTACTTTTTCTTTGCTTTGCTTATCGGTAGTAGTGAATATACATTTATAGCCTTTAATAATAGCCGCTATGGCCAGGCCCATGCCTGTATTACCGGAGGTTCCTTCAATTATAGTGCCTCCAGGTTTTAACAAACCTGATTTTTCGGCATCCTCAATCATTTTTAAGGCCATTCTGTCCTTTATGGAATTTCCGGGATTCGTCGTTTCGACCTTGGCCAAGACAAGACCAGGTACTTCTTTAGTAATTCGATTTAAGCGAACCAATGGAGTATTTCCAATAGTTTCCAGGATATGGTTATAAAACATAGTGCAATTTAAATCTAAAAATCAGGGTTCCCAATGTTTATTGACAGCATTATTTTATATTTATTGAATACGATAGCCAATTTTATTGAACCGATGAATACAGCTTTAAATGAGTCCTTATTAGTTGAAGTTTCCTGGGAGGTATGTAATCAATTAGGAGGCATATACACCGTTATCCGATCTAAGGCGCCCTGTATGACACAGAAATGGGGAAATCGATATTGCCTGGTAGGCCCCTATTTGCATTCTAAAATACCTGCTGAATTTGAGCCCAGCGCTGATTTTAATGATCCCTTTGGAAAAGCCGTTTTGGAAATGAAAAATTTGGGGTTTGATATCCATTATGGTTATTGGCTGGTATCGGGTAAGCCTAAAGTGGTTTTAATTAATTTTGATAATCTTTATGGGGAGGCCCTGGCAAGCCGGAAATATATACTTTGGGAAAAACATTGGATCGATACCAGTAGCTATGATGGATTGGTGGACCAAACCATTGCATTTGGACATGCCACTCAAATTTTTCTTGAATTATTAGTCAAAAAAGAATTAAATGAAATGCCCGTATTGGCCCATTTCCATGAATGGATGGTGGGCTCCTGTATTCCAGACCTAAGGGCCAATAAAATTCCAGTTAAAACCATTTTCACCACGCATGCCACCCAATTGGGAAGGTTCCTTGCTATGAGCGATAGCCGCTTCTATGATCACCTGCCCTTTGTCGATTGGTATGCTGAAGCGGTTCGGTACAATTGTTTATCTAAAGCCTTTATTGAAAGGCAGGCAGCCCTCAATGCCGATGTATTTACCACCGTATCGGATGTAACCGCCATGGAATGTCGTCAGCTATTGGGAAGGGAACCGGATTTTATAACCCCAAATGGGTTAAATATTGAACGTTTTATTGCCTTACACGAATTTCAGAATCTCCATCTGGAATATAAAAACCAGATTCATGAATTTGTAATGGGGCATTTTTTCCAAAGTTATTCCTTCGACCTGGATAAGACCCTTTATTTCTTTACTTCTGGCAGGTTCGAATTTTCCAATAAGGGTTTTGATTTAACCCTGGAAGCCCTTGCCCGGCTAAATTATAAAATGAAAAATGCCGGCATAGACAAAACTATTGTGGCCTTTTTTATAACCAAACAACCCTATCATTCCATTAATCCCTATTTGTTAAATTCAAGAGGGGTATTAAACGAAATTCAGGAAGCCTGTTCCGAAATAGAGAAAAAGGTTGGAAAAAGCCTTTTCTATTCAGCAGCTTCGGGAAATGACCATAAATTCCCTGATTTAAATTCTTTTGTGGACGATTATTGGAAACTTCGATTAAAGAGAACCATCCAATCCTGGAAAAACAATGCTCTTCCGGCCATTGTTACCCATAATTTAATGTATCCCGATCATGACCAGATCATTCAAACCTGTAAACGGATTAATTTATTAAATCATCCATCCGATCCTGTTAAAATTGTTTATCACCCGGATTTTATTTCCCCTACCAACCCCTTGTTTGGAATGGAATATGCTCAATTTATACGCGGTTGCCATTTAGGAATATTTCCAAGCTATTACGAACCTTGGGGTTATACCCCTATGGAATGTATTGCCAGTGGAATTGCCTCGGTAAGCAGTGATTTATCTGGGTTTGGCGATTATATCAATAAATACATGCCTGATCATGATGAAAGAGGCATTTATGTCAATGAGAGACGATATAAACCCTTCCATGAATCGGCCGAGCAATTAGCCGATATCCTTTTTAATTTTGCCAAAATGGGTATTAGGGAACGGATTCAGCAAAGAAATCTGGTAGAGGGCTCCTCCGAATTATTTGATTGGAAACAACTCTATCCTTTTTATGAGGAATCGTATTTAAGAGCTATAGGAAACTAGGCTTTGTAAAGAAGTAAAAGATCTCCATAGAAATACCCATCCTCATGGATGTATTTCTATGGGTATCCCAATTTTTACCCTTTTATAAAGTTCTTCTATTTCCTGGTCAGTAAGAGCTATACAACCCCAGGTCCAGTCTACCTCCCTGTGCTTCGCCCCCAGATAGGCATAGGCATCGGGTAATCCATGAATTTCAACATCGGACCCCGGATTACAATGATGTTTCCTTGCATAGAGCCTATCGCCTGCGTTTGGGTACGATAAATGCAATGCCATATGGTAGGTGCTTTTTGGGTTTTTTCCATCAATAAAATAATTCCCTTCCGGGGTTCTTTTATCCCCTTCCTGATGTTTAGGCCCAATTGGGTATTTACCCAGGGCTACTTTATAGGTTTTTATTACTTTATTGCCCTGGTAAGCGTATAGCGTTCTTGTTTTTTTTATTAGTACCAGACGAGTAACCAAAGAATCGGTTGGGCTCCCAGAAGTTTTTGGGCTAAAAAAAAAGAAAAGAAAGAGCACCAGAAATTTGGGACTCAGCCTATATATCCAAATAAGAATTAGTCTCATTCTCGAAACCTTGGGCAGAAGGGAAAACTAAAGTTTATTCACCTTTATTGTTTTTGTTGCAAAAACATCAGATTCAATTTTCAGTATATAAATACCCTTCGGTATGCCCGATAAATTCCCAATTAGACTTGTTGAATTGGTTCCTTGATCCAGAATCTGGATAGGATTTTCTATTAGGGTTCTACCCCGTAAATCCAATAGGCTCATTTTAACCCATCCGGAATTATTTGCCTGGAGATTCACATGTAAATTCGTTGAAAAAGGTACCGGGTAAACAATCGCATCGGCTATAGGAGATTCAATATTGGGCGCAAAGGCAAAAGCCGAATTGGAAGAAAGACCTACGGATACATTCGTCAGGTTTGGAGGAATTGAATGAGCACCAATAACCAATGCAGAAATAATTCCAAAAACGGAAGATGGGGCTGCTTTTATCGTAACCAGGATTTGCCCGTTGGGATTGGGAATTAGATTATTGATTTGCACCGTATTCGTCGAATTATTGGCCGCATTGAGGTTCACGGTAATACCCCCGGCAGTAAAGCTGGTATTTCCTGTACTAAATGGATTCCCCCAGGAATTAAAGAATGCCAGGTCGTAACTTTGGCTTAGGGATAAACCGGATAATTGAACCATCGCTGAATCTGGGCTTTGCACATAAAATTGCCCTCGAATTACTTTATCTGGATAAATTCCGGAATTTACGCCCGTAACGGCTCCCAAAACATTCGATCCATCAAAATTATGGGTAATGGTGATGGCTATTCCTGAATTGGTACCATTTGTGGTGGTTAGATTGGTTAGAGATTGCCCCAAAGCAGGAGTACCGTTAAAGGAATTCCATGGGGATCCAGCAGGTTGGTCAGAATCAAATTGTACTTCTACCAGGGATTGTAAGGTACTGGCATAGGCAATATTGCCGGGTAGGGAAAGCCCGTTAGAATTTTTTGTTTTCAACTGGTAAAAATAGACCGTATTGGAGGGAAGTCCAGTATTGGTATAAGAGGTTTGACTGCCCGAAACAGAATCAATAAGGGAAAAGGGACCTGAGGAAACCGAAGATCTATAAATATAATAAAGGCTTGCATTTGCGGCCCCTACCCATTTAAGACTTACCGTATTTAAGGAATTTCCATGTGCAGTCAATAAGGTAGGCGCTACCGGAGTTGGTGGAGGCGGGGTCGATCCGGAAGAATATGCCTGAAATACGATAGCATTTATATAAGCAACCGGGGCATTACTATCTTTTAATACCTTTATTACCAGCAATCCATTCGAATTAGGCGCCACCCCTTTAATGGAAACGGTATTGGTTGAATTATTGGATCCATCCAAGGGAAGAAGGGCGGAACCAATCCCAAAATTGGTAATCGCACCAGACCATGGATGCGACCAACTGGTAAAGAAAGTGAAATTATAAAGATTATTGGGGTTTAGCCCTGAAATCTGGATTTTGGCGGTATCGGTACCCGTATAGGCAAAAGAGGAGGATATTACTGCATCTGGATAAATACCGGAATTATTTCCCGTATTCACGCCAGAAGAAGGGGCCGAGGTAAAATTACTAAGTAGGGTCATGATTCCTGAAGCATTCCCATTTTGATCCAATAAATTAAATTTGGAACCAGACCCTATGGTATATCCCGTATTATTCCAGGGAGAGGGACCTATATGGGCATTATCTCCAAAATTAATATAGGTAGAAACTGGGCTGGGAGGTGGGGGGGGTGCCTGTCCACTTACCTGGGCACTTGCCGTAGCAGTTGCCGTTAAACCATTTGTATCGGTTACCTGAACCTGATAGGTATAAAAACCGGCCTGGGTAAAACTTATATTGGTAATAGCTGCATTTGGATTAAGAATAATATCGCCGGAAGGACCGGATATTTTTGTCCATAAAAAGCTTAAGGTACCTTTTGAGGCCTGGGAAGCAGTGGCATTAAATACCGCTTGCCCCGGCAAGGTTATAAAATTCCAAGCTCCAGCATTGGCAATTGGAGGAACGGGGGTACCGGCTGGGATTCCAAGGTATTGGCTTATATTCGAATAGGCACCATAGGTACCATTAGCCATTTTAGCTCTTACCCTATAATATCTTGCATCGAGAGGAAGGTTAGTTTTTAGGTTTGAAACCGGAACGGTTGTCAGTCCGTAAAATACTGTCCCATTACTGGAATATTCAATGGCCCAATTGCTATTGGTGTTTGGAATAAAATAGGATTTCATTACCGATATAAATTGATTGGCTATAATTTGATGTCCGGCATCGTTTGGATGAATACCGTCCCCAGAATTATAAATAGGATTATAAACCGCAGGGCTGGAACTGGTATTATCTCTCAATAAATTCAGTACGTTAACAAAGCGGTTCCCAAAATAATTACCAATTAGAGTATTCATATCGGATAATTCCTGGTCCTGGGCGGCCGTATAAGTATTTCTAGGCTGTGTTCCCTCTACCAGCAAAACGATGCCTCTGGCTTTTAAATAATTATCGATAAGAATAAGATTATTTAACCATTGTGTAGTAGTATTAATGGCAGCATCATTGGTGGGAAGTCCCAGAATAACGAAACTGGGATTTAGGGAAGCTGCCTTCTCTACATTAAAATTGGTATTCCCATTTCCTGGAATGATATCATTGGTGGAATAGCCAGGAACAGCGAGATTGGTGGAAACAGCCCCACCCGCAGAATTCGTTTTTAACCAGGAAGATATTAAGGCAATAGCTGAAGTAGTAGAAGGATTGGAAGCTCCCGTTCCGTAAAAGGTGGAGGATCCCAATGCCACTACCGAAGGGGTATTATATAGGGTGGTATTATCGGTTGCATATAGTAAATCCATGGTATTATTACCCCTGTTTACTATGGCGAGATTAGGTCCGCCTTGGGAATAGGCCAGGAAAGAAAAGCAAAAAAATAACAGCGTCAGAACAGGTTTTTGATAAAAACCCGAATAATTGGAGAGAATCATTAATCAGACTTGGTTAGGTTCGTTATATGGATGTACTATATCCAATATTTTACAAATCTAACTAGGTTTCCAGATTCTCTCCAATATGTTTATAAAATAATTCTAAATAATTTTAAATTATTATTATTTAATTTTTATACAGTTTCAAATTCGAGGTGTTTTTCCCAGATATAATTTCAAGGATATACAATCCGGATTTCAGGGGGGTAAAATCTATTAATGATTGAAAAGTGGTGGAAGTTTTAGGTGCTTGCGCCTGTAATGCTCTTTGACCATTCATATTATAAATATTCACCGTGACCGTGCCATTATAATCATCCACATAGGATAAGGTAGATTGGTTAATAACCGGATTTGGATAAAATTTCAAATCGGTAATAAAATTATAGGGATTTGAAAATGGAGGAACCGTAAAAATTATACTTTTCGAGCTGGTATCCCCAATTTTATCCGTCACAAGAAGTACAAGTTTATAGGTTCCTGGTAGAAAATTACTTAAACTAGTGTTCAGGGAATCCGGATTTGATATTTTTAATGCTCCAGGACCAGAAATTTGTTTCCAAACAGTACTTATAATAGGACTGGTCGATGAACTCACCTGGGCAGAAAGTATAATCGTATCGGGCGAGGATTTAAGACTTGGGATTGGTTTAAAGGTAATTTGAATCTGGGAAGGAACCGGTATAATCAGCTGAGGGTTTACCGTTATACTAACCGATGAATCTGCGATTTGGTTATTATTATCCTTTACCTGCAAGGCAAATACATAATTACCGGCCTGGGAAAAGCTTACCTGGGTAATGGCCGAATCGGGTTTTGAAATAATAGCGCCCGAGGATCCGGCGGTTTGAATCCAGAGATAGGATACAATTTTTCCGGATGGGGCATTAGAGCCGGAGCCATTTAGAACCAGGATGGAGGGAAGGCTAATGGTTTGATTTTTACCAGGGTTCGAAACAGGTGGCTTTATTCCCGGATTTGGTATGACCATTGGATTTACCAAAACCTGGACACTGGCAGTTCCACTGAGTCCATGATTATCTGTTACGGTAACCAAATAGGTGTAGGATCCTGCCTGGGAAAAACTAACCTGGGTCTTTACCTGATTTGGATTTACTATAGTGTCTCCGATGGGTCCGGAAACTTTCGACCATTGGTAGGTAAGGATGGATCCCGTAGAATCTATAGAACCGATTGCATTTAAGTAAACCGTTTTTAGGGGTAGGGTTATTACGGAATTCAGGCCTGCATTAGCGATTGGATTCTGTAAAGGGATGGGGTTCACCGAAACAGCCATTAATCCCGTTCCAATATTTCCTAAAGAATCTATGATTTTCAATTGAAATCCATAAACTCCGGGATTTATAAAGGATACCTGGGTTTTAGATGAATCTGGCTTATTTATGATGGCTCCCATGGGTCCAGAAATCTGGGACCAAGCATACGATACGATTTTTCCTGCCGGAGAATTTGAACCCGATCCATCCAGAGATTCCTTATTCGGAAGAGTAAGGGTTTGATTTCCTATAATTTTTACCACTGGGTTAACAATAGGTGCCGGATAAACCACTATCTGAGCCTCGGCAAGGCTGCTTAAACCATAATTATTAGTAACTTTTATATTATAAAAATAGGTTCCTGGCTGTGTGAAACGAACCTTGGTTATAACGGAATCCGAATGAAGGAGGGAATCTCCGGAAGGCCCGTACACCTTTATCCATTTATAGGATACTATGGTACCCAAGGAGTCCTTACAGGCGGTGGCATTCAACGTTGCCATATTATTTGGCAAAGTAATCCAGGAATAAGGACCAGCATTGGCGAAGGGAGCAGGATGGGCCGATGGTACCGGGTTGACAATTATATTGACCACGGCCGAAGAACTTCCTCCAAAATTATCGGTTACGGTTACCTGATAGGTATACGATCCCGCCTGGGAAAACGTAACAGAGCTTAGGCTTTGATTAGGTGATAAAATGGAATCACCTATAGGACCCGTCAATTTTACCCATGAATAGGAAAGAATATTCCCCGTTGAACTGGAAAGACTGGCATTTAAATTTCCTGCGCTGGGTAAGGTAAGGTTTTGATTCGAACCCGCGCTGGCAATCGGTAAAGGATGGGATGCGGGCAAAACCTGAATATTTACAAGAGAGGAGGCCGTATTTCCATTATTATCCTGAACCTTTAACTGGTAAATATAATTTCCGGATTGAATAAACTGTACGGTCGATTTTACCAGTTGAGAATTTATAATACTATCGCCTATGGGACCGGATATTTTAGTCCATTGATATAAGACCAGGTTTCCAGAGGAAGCCGACGATCCGGAACCATCCAAATTCCCGCTGGAAGGTAAGGTTATGGTCTGGTTCGATCCGGCATTGGCAATCGGGGGTATATTCGGATTCGAAACCGTAATTTGAACTGTGGCACTAGCGCTTAAATTATTATTATCTATTACGGTAAGTTGGTAGGTATAGGCCCCGGACTGAGAAAATTTAACCTGGGAAGAAGAACTGGAAGGACTTAAAATTTGATCGCCACTGGGTCCTGATAATTTAGTCCAGGTATAGGAAACAATAGATCCCGACGAGGATTTAGCAGAACCTATAAGATTTGCCAAGGCAGGTAAAACAATTATTTGATTAGAACCCGCATTCACGACCGGATTGATTAAGGCTGGATTTACCGTAATACTGATATTTGCCGAATTACTTAATCCCGTCCCATTATCGGTAACGGTTAAAGAATATACATAGGTACCCGGGCTGGTAAAACTGATGGTGGTCTTGGAGGCCTGAGGGGTATTCAGGATATCCCCAGTGGGTCCGGAAACCTTGGTCCATTGATAGGATGAAATAGTTCCTGAAGCGTCGCTTGAACCCGATCCATCCAGACTTGCTAAAGCAGGAAGCGTTATCGTTTGGTTGGCACCCGGTACAGAAAGCGGGGACGAATTGGCTGGTTTTACGGTCAGAGTGATATTGGCAGTATTATTTAATCCTGTTCCATTATCGGTAACGGTTAAAGAATATACATAGTTACCCGGGCTGGTAAAACTGATGGTGGTCTTGAAGGCCTGAGGGGTATTTAGGATATCCCCAGTGGGTCCGGAAACCTTGATCCATTGATAGGATGAAATGGTTCCCGAGGCATCCGTAGAACCCGATCCGTCCAAACTTGCCAGGGCAGGAAGGGTAATGGTCTGATTATTTCCAGGAACGGATACGGGTGCCGCTTGGTTGGATGTGACGGTCAAGGTAATATTGGCCGTATTATTTAAACCTGTCCCGTTATCGGTTACGGTTAATGAATAGACATAGGTTCCTGGACTGGTAAAACTTATGGTAGTCTTAGAGGCCTGGGGCGTATTGATTTTATCCCCCTGAGGGCCGGAAACCTTGGTCCATTGGTAGGAGGAAATGGAACCTGAGGCATCGGTAGAACCCGATCCGTCTAAACTTGCCAGGGCAGGTAATACTAGGCTTTGGTTCGATCCGGGAATAGATACAGGAGCGGAAGGTCCGGAGGCTTGTACGATGACCGTTACTGTAGAAAAAGCAAAATTTCCGGATCCATCCGTAATGGTTAATCCATAGACATAGGTGCCAGGCAGGGTAAAGCTTAAACTCGTTATTTTCTGACTTGGATTTATAATAATATCACCCAATGGACCTGATTGTTTGGTCCAGGTATAGGATTGAATCCAACTGGAAGGAGCCGATGATCCGGAAGCATTTAAGCTTACTCCATAATTTATTAAGGGTACGGTTTGTGTGGTTCCGGCATTGGAAATAGGAACTACCGCACCTGCTGCATTCACATAAACGTGCATAACAGAAGAATTCACATTCCCATTATTATCCGTCACGGTTAACTGATAAATATAATTACCCGGATTTTTAAAAGTAACCTGGGTTTTAGCAGCGTTTGGGTTTAAAATAACATCTCCCCAGGTACCATTAATATGAGTCCATTGGTAGGAAACGATGGTTCCGCCAGGGGCCGTAGAGCCGGTTCCATCCAAGGTGGCCGTTGCAGGTAGAGAAATGGCTTGGCTCATTCCCGGGTTAGAAACTGGTAAGGCAGGCTGATTACCAGAGCGGGTATAGCCCAGCATCCATTCATATATATTATTAGGATTGGTGGAACTAACATCATAGGTCCATGACCAGCTATCATGCGCATAGACCCCTGGATAAATATAAAGTTTGGGTAATGGATTCATCCCCGTAGCATCCAGATGTTGCGTCCATTGTACGGATTGCAAATAATTTACCACATTATCAAATTCATTATGAAAAAGCCAAAGAGGTACATTGGAGGCAGCAATATTGTCTACCCTGGTTTGATTACTCCAATACGATGCACCCGCACATACCACCGCCGCTGCAATCATATTTCCGTTGGAAGGACCTTGGGCCAGGAAATCTTCAACACCTCCCCCACCCAAACTGAGACCAGTTAAATAAATTCTGGATAAATCAACCCTTGACCCATATATGGAGATAACTTGGTTAATCACATAACTTATATCGGCCGGTTGCCATTGGGAACTGGATTGAGGGGAAATAACAATAAACTTAAACTTCTTGGCCCCATAGGAAAAAGATGAAGGCCATTGACCAGCTGCTATAATTTTAGGAGGTCCATTGACTGCCACTGCCTGAATCTGAGTGGTACCATTTCCTTCCTCGCCTATCCCATGCAAAAACACCATAATTGGATATTGTCCAGTGGTGGTTGCATAATCATCCGGCAAATATTCCAGATAACCTTTTACATCCGGGTTCGTTCCATCAAAAAGCCTGGCCGTTTGATATTGCGCGGTTGCATAAAGAAATGAAAATAATAAAGGTACGCTAAGAGAGAGGGCTAATAAAAATCTTTTAAAAGTCTTTATTATCATGAAGGTATAGGCTTATACCCTATACCTTCAAATTTCCTACCTAAATGAATGAATTTTGAACCCAGAATGATTGCATTTCCATGAAAACCATAGAAATTACTCTTTTGGTACCCTTTGACCATGGTTTTAGGAAAACTTATCCACAAATCTTAATAAATAATTTATAGTATAGTTATAATACTATTGGTTATTTATTCGTTATAATTTATAACCGTGAATTATTTTCCCCATTTGTGGGAATAAAAAAAGGTCGAAAGGGTTAAATATTTCCCTTTCGACCCTAATTATTTATACCCTGTGATACCTAGTTTTTGATCAGTTTATACATGGTATCGGCAAATTGGTCGGAATGAATCCGCATTATATAAATTCCTGACTTTAAATACTGACCGGGGAAGTTCATTTCTCTCCAGTTAAATCCAGTTTCCAGGTTTTGAAAATCTTCGTCAAATACCTGATTGCCATTGATATCAAATAAGGTGATTTTATATTTTCCAGCTGTGGAAGAATTAACGCCTACATTAAAGCTTGTGGTAAATGGATTCGGATAAACATGAATATCCTCCGTACTCAATACAGGTTTCAATAAGGAAACGGAATTTGTATTAAGTACCTTCCCTATGGATAGGCTTGAATTCACTGTACCGGTTAAATTGGTATAGGATTGGATTACCATGGCATTTAAGATTCCAAAAAAGGACCCAAATTTAGCCTTGACCACAAATTGAATTAGCCCATTTTTATCGGGCAATAAACCCTTTAAGCTAACTACTTTGGCAGCGTTATTGGTTGGATCGAGGCTTACGGTTTGATTTTGTGAGCTAAAGCTGGTGATAGCCGATCCCCAGGGATTTAACCAACTGGATAGGAACGTTAAATTATAGGCATTAGACTGGTATAGGCCACTTAGCTGAATAATGGCACTATCCGGACTTAAACTATAATATTGCCCTCTTAAAACCGCATCAGGATATACACCCGTATTGGAATAGGTATCAAAACCCAAGACATTCTTACCGGTAAAATTCCTGGTAATATTTAGGTTGATATAAGAATTTTGATTATCGGTTGTTTTTAAATTAGTGAAGCTGGTTCCCCCATTCATATCATTCCAGGGCGAACCTGCAGGCTGATCGGAATTAAAACTAACATCCACCACTGAAATTAAAGTTTGTACCATTACCACAGGGCCCATAGAAGATTTACCCGCGCCATTTCCAGCAACCATAGCATAATAATAGACACCTGTATAAAGTCCCATAGAATCTATTAAGGTATTGGTTCCAGCTTTTAAAGAATCAATTAGGGTAAAAGGGCCGGTTGAATTTACCGATCGATACACATAATACTCTTTAGCCCCTTTAACCGCTGCCCAATTTAGTTGTATGGCATGTTTACTTAATCCAGCCGATGAAATAATAATGGGGCTGCCAGGAGGGTAAAGACCGGGTGCATAGGAATCCATAACTATAGAATTTATTATGGCTGCCGCAGTCTGGGAATCTTTTAATACTTTCACTAAAATGGTTCCATCGGGGTTCGGAGTAATTCCTTTAATCGCGACCGTAGAATCCTTATTATTAGCCGTATTTAATCCAACCTGGTTTTGTCCAACCATATAGTAGGTAATGGCACCGGACCAGGGCTTAACCCAGGATCCAAAAAAGGTAAGATTATACATCTTATTGGTATCCAAACCACTTAATAATACCAGGGCAGTATCTGATTTGGTATAGGTATACAAGGATTTAAGAACCATATCCGGGTAAACACCCGAATTATTACTGGTATTTACACCTCCGGTATCGGCACCGGACCAGAGTTTGGGAACACTTATGCTTGCAGATGTATTTCCATTTATATCCAAAAGTTTAATGGACTCGGTGGTAGTTGGAATAAACCCAATATTATTCCATGGGGCAGGAGCTAAGGAATAAAGATTACCAAAATTAATCAGGGTACGATTCATACCTGCAGGTACCTGAAGATAGGCGGTATTACTAACCGTGGCAGGATTAGAAGTTGCAGGAATCTGTGCCGCTGCGCTGGTTGCAGGAGGATTATTTACTGTAACCGTTACCTGGGATGAACTGGTACCATTATTATTATCTACTATGGTTAATTGATAAACATAGGTTCCTGTATTGGTATAGCTTACATTGGATTTAGACTGAGCCGGACTTAGAATCTGATCACCGGAGGGTCCGGAAACCTTGGTCCAGGAAAAGATACTAATAGTGCCTGAAGGCGCTGTAGAGCCCGTGCCATCCAATATAGCCTGAGAAGGAAGTATTACCGTTTGGTTCAAACCAGCATTGGCTACTGGTGGATAAATTGGGGCATTCACCAAAATGGTGATATTGGATGAATTACTTAATCCATTATTATCCAAAACGGTTAACTGATAAACATAAATTCCTGATAAGGTGAAACTAATATTGGTTTTGGCCTGATTAGGACTTAAAATCTGATCTCCACTGGGTCCTGAAACTTTGGACCAGGTATAACTCGTGATCGTTCCGGAATTATCGGAAGAACCAGACCCATTTAGGCTAACCTGAGCGGGCAAGGTAATGGTTTGTCCAGGTCCAGGTACAGAGACGGGCAAGCTAAGTACTGTTAGGGTAATCGTATTGGAATTACTTAGGCCCGTACCATTATCCTTAACGGTTAATTGGTATACATACGTTCCCGTATTGGTAAAGCTAATATTGGTAATAGCGGTATTTGCACTTAAAATTAAGTCTCCGGCGGGCCCAGAAACTTTTGTCCAGGTATAGGAACTTATGGTTCCAGATGGATCGGTCGAGGAAGATCCATTTAAGCTTGCCTGACCTGGCAGAATAATGGTTTGCGTTTGCCCGGCAACTGCGGTAGGACCAGCAATCACATTTATAGATATGGTCGCTGAATTGCTAAGACCCGTGGTATTATCCTTAACCGTTAGCTTGTATACATAGGTGCCGACTACGAAAAAGCTAATATTGGTCTTGGCCGAAGCTGGGCTTAAAATTTGATCCCCCGCAGGACCGGAAACCTTGGTCCAGGAATAGACGCCTATAGTACCCGATGGATCGGTCGATAAGGAGCCATCCAGACTGGCTTGGCCTGGCAAAGAAACGGTTTGATTTTGACCTGGAATGGACACCGGAGCCCCATTTACGGTTAGGTATATATTAGCAGAATTACTTAAACCAGTAACATTATCTGTAACCGTTAACTGGTATACATAGGCACCCGGGCTTGTAAAACTAATAGTAGTACTGGCCGAACCAGGGCTTGTAATTTTATCTCCTGAGGGTCCTGAAATTTTAGTCCAGGTATAGGAAGAAATCGACCCGGAAGGGTCAGTGGAAGCCGATCCATTAAGACTAGCTAAAGCAGGTAAATTTATCGTTTGATTGGCTCCCGGAACGGAAACCGGAGCTCCATTAACCGTTATAGTTATATTAGCGGAATTACTTAAACCAGTGGCATTATCCGTTACGGCTAATTGGTATACATACGATCCTGGACTGGTGAAACTTACATTGGTACTGGCGGTACCCGGGCTTAGAATTTTATCTCCCGCAGGACCAGAAATCTTGGTCCAGGCATAGGTACTAATTGTTCCGGAAGGATCGGTGGAACCAGAACCATTCAACAGGGCCTGAGCAGGTAAATTGATGGTTTGGTTTGTACCAGGAACCGAAACAGGGGGGCTGGTTACGGTAGGGGTTACTGTTACTTTTACGGTCGACATCCCGAAATTACCATTTCCATCGGTCAAGGTAAGGGCATAGGTATAGGTTCCTGGGTAGGTAAAACTTAAACTGGTAATTTGCTGACTTGGATTAATGATGATATCGCCTTGGGGACCTGAAATCTTGGTCCATAAATAGGTTTGAATGAAACTTCCGGGAGCAGAAGATCCTGAGGCATTTAAGTTAACTCCATAATTTACCAAAGGCACTGTTTGTGGATTTCCTGCAACGGCAACAGGCTGAACGGCACCGGCAGGGTTTACATAGATATGGGTATAACTTGAATTAACATTCCCATTATTATCCGTTACGGTAAGTTGGTATATATAATTACCTGGATTAATAAAACTAACCGATGTTTTGGCCGAATTTGGGGAAGAAATCACATCTCCCCAGGTACCGTTAATATGAGTCCATTGATAAGAAACAATATTACCCGATGGAGCAGTAGAACCAGTACCATCGAGGGTTATAGAACCTGGTAAATTAATTACCTGACTGGCGCCTGCATTGGAAACCGGAGGTGGGGCTCCTTGTGGATTGGTATAACTCAGCATCCATTCATATATCTTATTTGGATTGGTGGATGCAATATCGTAGGTCCAGGACCAGGAATCATGGGCATATACCCCAGGATAAATCGTTAATTTTGGCAGTGGATTCATCCCTGTAGCGTCCAAATGCTGGGTCCACTGAACGGATTGAAGATAGTTTACAGAATTATCAAATTCATTATGAAAAAACCAAATTGGGGTATTTGCCTGGGCAATATTATTTATCCTGGTTTGATTAGACCAATAAGAGGCACCACAACATATAACCGCCGCAGCTATGCTTTTGGAATTAGCTGAATTATAGGCAAGAAAATCTTCTACACCTCCCCCACCCAGGCTCAAGCCTGTAACATAAATACGGGAGGGATCTATCCTATTTCCATAAATCGCTTTACATTGACTAATTACATAGTCTATATCAGGGGCCTGCCATTGCACCGAGGCCTGAGGGGAAATTACGATAAACTTAAAATTCTGGTTTCCTACCTGGAAAGACGATGGCCATTGTCCAGCGGCAATTATTTTTGGGGGACCATTGGTCGCAACCGCTTGAATTTGGGTGGTTCCATTCCCTTCCTCCCCAATCCCATGGAAAAAAACCATGATAGGATATTGTTTGGTTGGATTGGTTGCAAAATCGTCGGGGAGATATTCCAGGTAACCCTTTACATTAGGGTCTGTACCATCAAATACTCTGGGGGTTTGGTACTGGGCTATTGCCGGAATTGAAAAACCTAAAAATACTAGGATCAAAAGTCTGGTTAGGAGAGAGAGGTAACTTTTTAGATTCATAGACTCGAATTTGCATTAAATATGCAAAAACTCAACCATTTTGTTTAAAAAAAATGATTTAAAATAAAGTTTCAGAACGTCACGTATAATTTCAATGCTTTTTTTATAAAAACATCTTAGTTATCCACATTTTTTAATTTTTTTGGGGAAAAAACGGTTTCTGAAAAATTAAATATTTTTTCTAAAATCAATATTAGGTCAACAAAGTAGTAATCAATCGGGGAATAGGGGAAATTTGGGGAGGATGGGCAACGCAGGAAGTCCTTCCATTTAGAATCGCAAATGCTTTACAGTTAATCCATTGTTCAATAACTGCTTCAATGACTCAATCCCTATACGCAAATGCGATTCAACATAGTTTGCAGAGACTCTTTTATCACTATCTGCCGTTTTCACCCCTTCCGGAATCATAGGCTGGTCTGAAATTAAAAGTAAGGCCCCTGAAGGAATCTTATTGGCAAAACCAGCCGAAAATAGGGTGGCTGTTTCCATATCGATCGCCATACAACGAATCGCTTTTAAATATTTTTTGAATTCTTTATCATGCTCCCAAACCCTTCTATTGGTGGTATAAACCGTTCCGGTCCAATAATCCATGGAATGATCCCGGATAGTGGTAGAAATAGCCTTTTGCAGGGCAAAAGCAGGAAGAGAAGGAACTTCAGGAGGAAGATAGTCATTTGACGTGCCTTCCCCTCGTATAGCGGCTATAGGTAAGATAAAATCACCAATATTATTCTTTCTTTTCAATCCCCCACATTTTCCCAGGAAAAGTACCGCTTTGGGTTTTATAGAGGTTAATAAATCCATGACGGTGGCCGCCATTGGACTTCCCATTCCAAAATTGATTAAGGTGATCCCTTCGGCGGAAATATTGGGCATGGGACGATCCAATCCTATTATAGGAGTATTAAACCATTCGGAAAAGAGATTTAAATATTGAGAAAAATTAGTCAATAAAATATATTCACTAAAGTCTTCCAAATTGCGGCCGGTATAGCGGGGCAGCCAATTAAGCACAATGTCCTTCTTTGATTTAAGCCCTTTTTTTATGGTTTCCTCCCCACCTTGGATTGTATCTTCCATAAAATAGTTTAAGCCACTTTTAACTTTTTAATATCGGATTTCTCAAACTTTTCTATCGCGTACTCAAGAGTAATATATAAATCTTCTTTCGATTTTGAGGAGGGAATTTCAAACATGGCATCCATCATGATAGCCTCACAAATAGAACGTAATCCTCTGGCGCCTAATTTAAAATCCAATGCCTTATCTACCACAAAATCATATACCTCTGGATCAAAAACAAGACTAATATTTTCGTACCGGAAAAGTTTTTGGTATTGTTTTATCAAGGCATTTTTCGGATTTACCAGGATAGAAGTTAAGGAGGCTCTATCCAGAGGATTTAAATGGGTAATTACAGGTAATCGACCAATAAGTTCTGGAATCAATCCAAAACTTTTCAAATCCAGTGGGGTGATATATTGCAACAGGTTTTTTTCGTCGATAGGACCAATCTTTTCTTCTTTTTTTAATTGGTAGCCTATTGCCTGGGTTTGAAGTCTTTTAGCGATTTTTTTATCGATGCCGTCAAAAGCCCCTCCACAAATGAATAAAATGTCCTGGGTATTCACCCCGATCATTTTTTGGTCAGGATGTTTACGTCCTCCCTGAGGGGGAACATTCACTACAGTCCCTTCCAGGATTTTTAATAATGCCTGCTGAACCCCTTCCCCGGATACATCCCGGGTTATCGATGGATTATCACTTTTCCTGGAAATCTTATCCACCTCGTCAATATAGACAATGCCTCTTTCAGCAGCCGAAACATCATAATCGGCAGCCTGTAATAATCGGGTTAAAATACTTTCCACATCCTCCCCTACATAACCTGCCTCTGTTAAAACAGTAGCATCCACAATACAAAAAGGGACATGGAGTATTTTGGAGATGGTTTTGGCTAAAAGCGTTTTACCAGTTCCTGTTTCCCCCACCATAATAATATTAGACTTTTCTAATTCAGTCTCGTCTCCTTCAATTTTCTGATTAAGCCTTTTATAATGGTTATAAACTGCCACAGATAATACCTTTTTTGCATCATCCTGACCTATTACATATTGATCTAAATGCTTTTTAATTTCCAAAGGTTTTAAAACCGTAAGTGCTTCCTGGGTAGCCTTCGACTTTTTATTCGTGATTTCTTCATTCAGAATCTGACCTGCCTGAATAATACATTTATCACAGATATGGGCATCAATCCCCGCCACTAGCATTAAGGCTTCCTGTTTTGTGGCATTGCAAAAAGAGCACCGGATTTCTTTGGATAGGGTTTTACTCATGTTCGTACAAAATGAAAAAATCGAAGTTACAATAAAAAAGTAACTCCGATTCATTATAAAATGATGGGTTTCCCCAAACTTTTACGAATTAATTGGATTGAGGTTTCGATAAGATTTCATCAACCATACCAAATTCTTTGGCTATATCAGATGTCATCCAATAATCACGGTCCGATGCATCCCAAACTTTTTGATATTCCTGACCGGTATGATGGGCTATAATCTCGTACAATTCCTTCTTAATTCTTCCTATTTCTCTGGCTGTTATTTCGATATCCGAAGCTTGACCTTCAGATCCTCCGGAGGGTTGATGAATCATCACTCTGGAATGGGGTAGAGCGGCCCGCTTACCTTTTGCTCCTGCACAAAGTAAAACGGCGGCCATGGAGGCGGCCATTCCCGTACAAATTGTAGCCACATCGGGCTTAACGAATTGCATAGTATCATAGATACCTAATCCTGCATAAACCGAACCTCCAGGACTATTCAAATATAGGCTGATATCCCTGGTTGCATCGGTCGATTGAAGGAACAATAACTGAGCTTGCACAATATTGGCCGTAGTATCATAAATTGGATCACCAAGAAAAATAATACGGTCCATCATTAACCTCGAGAACACATCCATCTGGGTTAAATTGTTCAATCCCCTTTCCTCTAAAATATACGGGGTTAAACTATGCGGAATTCTGGTATTTTCAACCCGGGAAATAAATTTATCCACATAAATACCATTAATTCGATGGTGTTTAACTGCGTATTTTCTGAATTCGTTTTTTTCTGTCATGTTGTTTTTTTAAGACCAATACAATAATCATGCATATTAGGTTGCCTGCCAAAAAGTCTGATTAACCCAGCTTTAAGAATTCCTCGTACCCAATATCCGAGTATTGAATATTGAGATTATTCTTTAAAAAATCCAGAACTTTTTTGTTTCGAACCTCTTCGTATAACATAGATACCTGCTCCCTGTTCTGAAGAATCTTCATAGAATATTCGTTTAATTCCTGTTTCCCTACCGGCTCCGGACTATACATGCGGAACTGCATTCGTAATCTTTCTTTGGCTTCCTGAACAATTTCATCTGGCTCAGCATTAATTTTATGATGGGAAGCCAATTGGTTGGAGATTAAGGACCATTTTAAATTTTTTTCAAATTCGGGATAGGTCTCAGATAGATTTTCTTCCGTATATCGATCTTCTTTCCTTGACAACAACCATTTTCTTAAAAACTGGTGGGGCAATACAGAAGCAAAATGTTTCACTAAAATGGTAACCAGATCATTATCAAGCTTTCTATCAGAAAGATCTTTCATTCTTTCGCCTATCTCTTCAGAAATTTTTTCCCGGAAATGGTCTTCGGTCATGACCGAACCATCCGGAAAAAGCTTCAGGAAAAAGGATTCATCCAAATCGGATGGATTTAACCGGTTAACATTTAAAACCTCATAACTAAACTCTCCCTGAACATTTTTGGC
>Ga0075019_10000044_pt1 | contig 71791 bp, 57 predicted proteins | sample ColStrG_CSR_2013_FD_71473 | JGI IMG/M metagenome (GOLD analysis project Ga0075019, IMG submission 71473) | Freshwater sediment microbial communities in response to fracking from Pennsylvania, USA - Cold Stream Run_MetaG_CSR_2013 | ecosystem: Environmental > Aquatic > Freshwater > Creek >...
GTCTTGGGGCGGGCTATGCGTCTGCGGCTCCCGCTACCGCCACCAATGAAGAACTCGATGCCACCAAAGATCTCCGCTTCAACGGCGCTGGCGGACTGATCACGCTGAATACACCACTCAATATGGGTGCAGGCAAACTTCAGTTTTCCAGCGACTACACTGTCGCGTCTGCCGAAGGCGTCAATGCGACCTGGGCGGGCGGCGGCATTGAGGTTGATGCGGATAAAGACGTCCTGTGGCAGCTTAATGGACTGGCCAACGATGCTCTGCATAAAATCGGCGAGGGAACACTGCATATCAATGCAATTGGCAAAAACCTGGGTTCGCTGAATGTGGGAGAGGGCACAGTCATCCTCGATCAGCAAGCTGATAGCTCAGGCAATAAACAGGCTTTCTCTTCGGTCACTCTGGTAAGCGGTCGGCCCACCGTGGTGCTGAATGATGAAAGTCAGATTACTACCGACCAGATTTTCTTTGGCTATCGCGGCGGTCGTTTAGATTTAAATGGCAATGTACTCAGCTTTAAAAAGATACATCATACTGACAGTGGCGCTAGAGTTGTCAATCATAGTCAGAGTGCGGCAACGTTGAATATTACAGGTTATTCCGCAGCCGATATCACCATTAACAAACTTGATAATAATAATCGAGTAGGAACACCCGGTTCTATCTATATCTATAAGAAAACAGGCAAGCCAGCAGAATATTTTCAACTTAAAACCAGCAGCTATGTCTATTACCCCACATCCAGGACCTCGACAAAATACTGGACATTCCTGGGCACTGATGTAAATGAAGCCATTAATCATCGTCTGACCCAGCTCAACGTGCAGGTATTCCGCGGTTTCCTGGGTGAAACGCTGGAGAATACGCTGAATGGCGTCATGAACGTTAATATTTTGCCGAGCAACGCCACAGCCATTACCGCGCTGACCGGTGGTATGAATCTCAATGGCAACCTGGATGTGGCCAGCGGTACTGTGATCCTATCCGGGCAGCCAGTTCCACATGCGGGTGGCGTTATCGTTGATGACGACTGGCAAACGTCACTGTTTAAAGCCGATCAGATCAATGTTGGCACTGGTGCGCATTTCCAGGTGGGAGAATACGCTGGCGTCAAAGCCAATATTATTGCTGCTGATTCGGCAACGCTCTCGTTTGGCTATAACGATAGTAAGCTTGCAGGGGAGAAGAGCTGGCGTTGCTATTCTGTGATCTATTCTGATGATGTTTCCTGTAGTCAACCGGTACGCAGTAACGATGCACTGGCGCTGCTTCTCGCGAGTGAAGTGGAAGGGGATGTTCAGCTTGCGAATAACACCTCGCTTCATCTTGGTAAAGTTAACTATCAGGGGGCGGTGACATCAACGGGCAGTAGTGTTATGACGCTGGATCCTAATGCTACCTGGACGATGACCGGCAACAGCAACGTCACTTCGCTACTGTCCAAACGTGGAGCAACGCTTTCAATGGTGCCTGCAGGCAGCTGGCGTGCTAAAACGCTGAACGTCGATACGCTGGATGCAACCGGGCTGAATTTGATGTTAGGCGTTAAACCCTCAACGCTGGAAAGCGACAAATTGATTGTTAAAAACTCGGTCAGGGGTGGCGATAACCTGCTGGACGTGAGTCTGCTAGTGGGCAGTGAAGAGCCGTTCGCGCTGACTCAGGATCTGGTGATGGTCGATGCACCAGCCGGCACGCCGCACAGCTATTTCTCTTTTGCCGACAGCTACAGAGGATTCAGCGTTTACACCCCAAATTATCAGGTGAAAGACGATAGCGACCGTGTTTTATGGGTACTCGGAAGTAACAAGTCGGCTGAATCAGAACCAACGCCAGCGCCGGAAGTAACCCCTGAACCAGCGTCGGAAGTCACGCCGCAACCAGAGCCGACGCCAGTACCGGCAGTGACCCCTGAGCCAGAGCAGACCCCAGCGCCAGAAGCGACACCTGTACCCGAAATACCGGCTGCAAACCCAGTAGATGATGATGCGGCTCAGGCTGCTACAGAGAATGCAAAAACTCAAGCAGAAGCAAAAGAGGAAGAGGAAGCCAAAAAGCCAGCCTTCAATCCGGATGACTGGTTCTCTGTTTCCGACAACCTGCCACTGATCCAGCGGACGCGTGCCTTAATCGCCTCGCGTCAGTACATTTTCAGTGAAGCGGTCAGCCAGTTGCATAACCGCACTGACAGCCTGCGCGCCTCGCCAGAAAGGAATGGATCCTGGGCAATCGTTGAGCAGAGAAAAGGGCGTTTTCTGGGGCTGAATACTAACCAGCAGACGCTGTATGTCGGCTGGGACACCCGCAGCGATATGCAAACAGCCGGTATCAGCGCCAGTTACACTCAGGGAGAAGTGAAAGGTGGGGGACATGAAAAGCATCGGCTGGCTACGATGGGGATCTATTACTCCTGGCTGTCAGATGCTGGATGGTTTGTTGATGCAGCCAGCCGCTACCTGTACCTGAACCAGGAGATAACGCTGGATCCTGCTCTGCATATCAACGGCGTAAAAAAGGATAGCCAGATGCTGGCTGGGGGGCTGCGTTCGGGCTATCAGTTCGGGCTGGCTGACGACACGCTCCTCATCTCACCATACGTCGGTATTAGCGGTGGCATCATGTCAGGTTATACGCTGAAAGGAGCGGATGCAGAAGTGGCCCTCAGCTCAGCGACGCCTTACTTCACGACTACCGGCATTATGGCGCAGAAACGCGGAATGGGCGGCGGATTGCCAAACGTGAACCTGAGTGCGAGCATCGAGTACCAGTATTCGCCGGGTAAAAACGGTTCAACCGCCACACTTTCAGACCGTCAGTCGAAACGCCAATACAACGGCTGGTCTGATAACCGTTATCGCAGCAGTGTGGGCCTGCAGGGGGGCATTACGCCTGACCTCTCACTCATTGCGAAAGTCGACACCACTTTTGGCGGTGAGTTTAAAACGGATTATAGCGGTCAAATCGGTTTTGCCTGGCGTTTCTGATATCGTTCAATAACAGAGCATCACGGCCGTGCAGCGTGATGCTCTGTTTATTATCGAGCAGTGTCATTCATCAGTAATATATTATCTGACTGATTTATTCATGACCCACGGGAACGTTAAACCTTAAAAATGATGTTACGTTCTTGATTAAGATACCGGTTCACCGGTTTAGCATACCAGTCTCCACACTTCAGCAGGCACTTCGCTGTAGGTCTCATTCATTATCAGCTCGGCTTTGCGATGATCGTATGCACCTTCAAAAGAAGAGAGATCGTCAGACGGGAGTTTTTTCCGCATATAGCTTGTCACGATATCCAGAATATCGGTTGACGGACAGTTCCTTAACTTATTCAGATAATAGATTTTGTTCATGATGTTTTGCTGAATTTAACCTGTAAAATGAGCTCATGCGCGGTCTTAACTTTATCTAAGCTGACTCGCTGTGATATCGGTGCCTGGAAAATAACGCTACCCCTGACAACAGATATACGTGTGTCCTTACGCACTAAATGTATCTCAGATGCGCAGTATCGCATCTGACGCTTAACAGCCCCGGCTAAGCGGAAGGTTAATAAATCAGTCTTGCCACTTTTTCATGATTTATTTAAATATTATTTTTACGCGTTGCTCTGCCGTAATTCCAGAGCAGATTGAACAGATAAGCCCAGACCAGAAAAAAACACCAGCCCACATTCCAGTTCCATCGCCGCAAGCAGCGTAATTTTCAATCACTATGCTGCAAAGGGTATCAGTATTAATAACAGACCCGCTTCAAGCATAACGGCATGGCGGCATCTCATTCTCCAGTCTTTTTAAATCCTGTACGTTGCTGAACGTTGTCGAATATCCGGTTGGAAAGATAACTCCATCCCCTGGCCAGTGTTGATGATACTACCGTTAACAGTGCCGATGGCGCACGCGCTGCGGAAGCCGGGATTACCCGGATAATAAAGACCAGTATATTGACAGTGACTTCGAGAATAACCACGTGCAGTACTCTCTCTGCGGCAGTACGCACCGGGGATAAATAGTCTTCCATACCAGGCTCTCATTCATCAGTCAGTCATCTGTGCAGGTGCAGAAAAATTCAGGATAACCTTCTCGTCAGTACGTTTAAATAAAAAAGCGCTGCAGGTACCCCGTTTTGAACCGATGAGAATTTAGCATCGCACCGTCACAAAGTGAAAACGTAACGGGACTCTCCCAATTAAAAACCCGGCCAGGCTTGATATTTATCAAATCTTATACAAAACGTGCTTTATCAGATACTCGTCTTAGCGTATCAGCACCCGTATTGCTTTTTCTGCTCAGCGTTCCGAGCCCACGGTTGCCAGGCAGATAAGCTTTCCCGCTGCAAAGCGGCACCAGACTGTCCGATTCGAGATGATGATAGCAACTCTGGATTAGAGTGGAGCATTAAAATGACAAATCATTCCGATATAGATTTATATTCTAATATTTATATTTTTTTTAGTTTTTAATCTTGTGCTGTGGCGGTATTTATCTGCCGATCTCTTCTGAGGTAAAGACCTCAAAATACCATGCCATCAGTATAAAACGCAGCGTTATCCGGCAGATGCAGCTTTCTGCCGGACGATTAATTGAAGTAAACGCAACGTATTGCCCTGCTGGAGTGTGGCTTTATTGGTGAAGTTCATGTCGCGAATCTTTCGTCACATCCTGCGGTTGAACAGGTATGGGGCGAAAATGCGGACTTCGCGCGCGCCGCCGTGTTTGCGACACGCTTCGCCGTCCGTGCCGCTTCCCTCAGTGAGATGATACACGATGCGAAGATTAACAGAGTGCTGATTGCCAGCGCGATGCCGATCCATGCTGATTTGCTGGAAGCCGCCGCCCGTGCCGGTTAAGCAATTTACGCTAGAAGCAGGTTGATCTCTCTCGCAAGCGGGTTCGCACGGTCATTCCTTATAACGTGCCGATCACGGTGGGGTTTAATCGCCGTTTTGATGTCAGCCGACAGCAGCTGAATCAACAACTCCGCCATGAGCAGAATGGTCCGGCGTAACGGATTCAGCTGGTCTGCCGCTCTTCGGCTATGCCACCGCTGGCCTGATTACTGGCGTGGCGTAATAAAGCACCGGACTAAGCAGGGCGAATAGCGTGCATAAACAGGCAGTCCCTATCATCACTATTTTCTCTTTCTTAGGCAGACCAAACGTTAACGCCTGAAACCGCGATCTTGTTCACTTTTTCCAGTACTATTTTTACCTTACGGACACAGATAATCTGACAGATATTAATAACTGACCTTCACCTCAGATTCACCAAAAGGTAATGATTATTGTAAGGGAAGGACATTAATAATGAACAATATTAAGAGTACATTAAGAGAGTTTTATTAATCTGTAATTTTTTGAGAACAGCGGGCGCTATTTATTACGGGCATGAAACAGGGATAAACTTAGCTTAGATAAATCAGCGAGTTAACCATCCCATTCAGACTTCACCTCTTCCATATACGCTGATGTCTGGTCGGGTGACAGGCAAATCCTGATTTTTTTAAACAAAAGATCAATAAATTAAAAAGAGTTGTGGCCAGAACGGTTGTCAGGCGTTTTAGAGTGAACTTTTTTATAAGCCGTCAACGCATGCTCCCCTGGTTTTAGAGTCATTCACGCTATTCATTTAATGTTCAGTTAACTTTCATGCGTTAGTTTGTATTAGCAGGCCGGTAACTTTAATTCCAGAACGGGAGAGTGTGGTGTTGATCACGCCATTGCCGGGTGTCGATAAATCACTATTTCAATTCTTTTTCCGACGTTGTGCCTGATTAACAACGCGCGACAGCCTATGAGTTTGATCTGCAGGAGTTTTAGCATGGATTTTTTGCCATTTTCCCGCCCTTCATTCGGTGATGAGGAGCTGGCTGCTGTTAAAGCGGTATTTGACTCAGGCTGGATAACCACCGGGGCAAAATGCGCCGAACTGGAACAGGCTTTTGTTCAGCTGACCGGCAACCAGCATGCCATCGCCGTGAGCTCTGCCACGGCAGGAATGCATGTCACGCTGATGGCGATGGGGATCGGGCCGGGTGATGAGGTGATCACGCCGTCCATGACCTGGGTCTCTACCCTGAACCTGATCACGTTGCTGGGCGCGACGCCGGTGATGATTGATGTTGATCCCGACAACCTGATGGTGACGCCGGAACAGGTAGCGCAGGCGATTACCTCACGTACCCGCGCTATTATTCCCGTGCATTACGCCGGTGCGCCTGCCAATCTTGCGCCAATCTATCAGCTGGCCGAGCCGCATGGGATCGCTATCATTGAAGATGCAGCTCACGCGGTGGGCACCACGTATTATGATAAACCGGTCGGGCAGCGTGGCACGGCGATTTTCTCTTTCCACGCCATAAAGAATATCACCTGCGCTGAAGGGGGCCTGGTGGTGACCGATGACGCTGCACTTGCCGATCGTATTCGCAGCCTGAAGTTTCATGGTCTGGCGGTGGATGCGTTCGATCGGCAGACCCAGGGCCGTCTGCCACAGGCGGAAGTGATGATGCCGGGCTTCAAATACAATCTGCCCGATATCAGCGCAGCGATTGCGCTGGTGCAGTTACAGAAACTGCCGGGCTTTATTGCCCGCCGCCGTGAAATTGCCGAACGCTATCTTGAGGCGCTGCGCGTTCTGCCTTTCACCCCGCTGTCACTGCCCGCCTGGTCACATCAGCATGCGTGGCATCTGTTTATTGTTCGTATTGATGAACAGCGCTGCGGTCTGTCGCGCGATGCCTTTATGCAGGCACTGAAAACGCGGAACATCGGCAGCGGTCTGCATTTCCGTGCAGCGCATACCCACAAATATTATCGCGAGCGCTATCCCGATTTACGTCTGCCCGTCAGTGAACTTAATAGCCAGCAAATGTGTTCGATTCCGCTGTTTCCGTCAATGACGGATCGGGATATCGAACGCGTGATTCAGGCCTTACATGAGATTGCCGGAGCCTGAGATGCGCGATATCAAACCAATCAATATGCTTTCCGTGGTCATCCCGGTCTATAACGAGCAGGAGAGCCTGCCGGAGCTGCTTCAGCGCACCTGCGCCGCCTGTAACTCAACCAGGCTTGAGTATGAAATTCTACTGGTGGATGACGGCAGCAGTGACGGTTCAGCCGAATTGATTGAACAGGCCGCCACCGCTCCAGGCAGCTGCATAAAGGGTGTGCTGCTTAACCGCAACTACGGTCAGCACTCCGCCATCATGGCCGGATTTAGCCAGGTTCGTGGTGATCTGATTATTACGCTGGATGCCGATCTGCAGAACCCGCCGGAAGAGATCCCGCGGCTGGTAAAAGCCGCGGGTCAGGGTTATGACGTGGTGGGCACAATCCGGCAGCAGCGACAGGATAGCTGGTTCCGCCGCAGGGCCTCGCGCACGCTCAACCGGCTGATTCAGCGTGTCACCGGCAAAGCGATGGGGGATTACGGCTGCATGCTGCGCGCCTATCGTCGGCACATCGTCGAAGCGATGCTCAACTGCCATGAACGCAGCACTTTTATTCCGATTCTGGCCAACACTTTTGCCCGTCACACTATTGAGTTGCCGGTGATCCATGCCGAACGGGCGTTTGGCGATTCAAAATATAACGTTATGCGTTTGATCAACCTGATGTACGACCTGGTGACCTGCCTGACCACCACACCGCTGCGATTGCTCAGCGTGGTTGGCAGCCTGATTGCACTCTCCGGCTTCGCTTTCTCGCTGGTGCTGATCGTATTGCGACTCTTTTTTGGTGCAGCCTGGGCGGGTGATGGCGTCTTCGTATTGTTCGCCGTGCTGTTCATGTTTATCGGTGCCCAGTTTGTGGGTATGGGACTGCTCGGGGAGTACATCGGGCGCATTTATAACGATGTTCGCGCGCGTCCGCGCTATTTCGTTCAACGCATTGTTCAGGCTCCTGAAGAGCCTTCAGTACAGGATACTCAATCATGAAGACCCTCGTTTTCGCCTATCACGACATGGGCTGTGTCGGCATCAATGCGCTGCTGAAGGCAGGCTATGAGATTACCGCCATTTTTACCCACAACGATGTGGCGACCGAAAATCCTTTTTTCGGATCCGTTGCCCGTCTGGCGGCAGAACACGGCATTCCGGTCTATGCGCCGGACGAGGCAAATCACCCGATCTGGCTTGACCGTATCCGCACCATGGCACCAGAGATGATTTTCTCCTTCTACTATCGCCATCTGCTGAGCGATGAGATCCTGCAATGCGCCGAAAAGGGCGCCTTTAACCTGCATGGTTCGTTGCTGCCAAAATACCGTGGCCGGGCACCGCTGAACTGGGCGTTGATTAATGGCGAAGGTGAAACGGGCGTCACGCTGCATCGTATGGTGAAGCGGGCCGATGCCGGTAATATTCTGGCACAGCAGGCGGTGGCCATTGAGGAGCAGGACAATGCACTGACGCTGCACCGCAAACTGACCCAAACGGCAGAACAGTTGCTGAGCGACGTGTTACCCCGTCTGCGTCAGGGTGAGGTCAGTGAGTGGCCACAGGATGAGAGTCAGGCGACCCGAGTGGGCCGTCGCACGGCCGAAGATGGCCGCATTGACTGGCATCAGCCTGCTCAGACGATTCACAATCTGGTCAGAGCGGTCACGGATCCCTGGCCGGGCGCTTTTGCCTTTGCCGGTTCAGTCAGATTTACCGTCTGGAAGAGCCGGGTTCATCTGCACCAGCATCAGGCGAAACCGGGCACGGTACTCTCTAAGCAACCTTTCCTGATCGCCTGTGGCGAGGGCGCGCTTGAAATCCAGACTGGACAGTCTGAGCATGGCGTCTACATGAACGGCAGCCAGCTGGCACAAAGTTTAGGGATGGTGCCTGGCGCACTGCTCTACTCACAGCCGCAGTCGGCGCTGCAACGCCGCAGCCGCGTACTGATCCTCGGCGTTAACGGCTTTATTGGCAACCATCTCACCGAGCGGCTGTTACAGAATGAGCATTTCGAGGTCTATGGCCTTGATATCAGTTCAGACGCCATCAGCCGCTTCCTGGACCATCCCCGCTTCCATTTTGTTGAAGGGGATATCGCTATCCATTCCGAATGGATTGAGTATCACATCAAAAAATGTGACGTGATCCTGCCGCTGGTGGCGATCGCCACGCCGATTGAGTACACACGCAATCCACTGCGCGTGTTTGAACTCGATTTCGAAGAGAACCTGAAAATCATCCGTGACTGCGTGAAATATCAGAAGCGCATCATTTTCCCGTCGACATCTGAGGTTTACGGCATGTGTACCGATGCCAGCTTCGATGAGGATTGCTCTAACCTGGTGGTCGGGCCAATTAACAAACAACGCTGGATCTACTCGGTATCCAAACAGCTGCTGGACCGTGTGATCTGGGCGTACGGCGAAAAAGAGGGGCTGCGTTTTACCCTGTTCCGTCCTTTCAACTGGATGGGACCGCGTCTGGACAACCTTAATGCAGCGCGCATTGGCAGTTCCCGCGCGATAACTCAGCTCATCCTCAACCTGGTAGAAGGCTCGCCCATTAAACTGATCGACGGCGGCAAACAGAAGCGCTGCTTTACCGATATTCAGGATGGTGTTGAGGCGCTATTCCGCATTATCGAAAACAAACAGCAGAATTGTGATGGTCAGATCATCAATATCGGCAATCCGGACAACGAAGCCAGTATCAAAGAGCTGGCCGAACAGCTGCTGGCCAGCTTCGAACGTCACCCGCTGCGCAGCCAGTTCCCGCCGTTTGCCGGCTTCCGGGATGTGGAGAGCAGCAGTTATTATGGCAAAGGCTATCAGGATGTGGAGCACCGCAAACCGGCTATCCGCAATGCGCGTCGTTTACTCGACTGGACGCCAGCTGTGACGATGGATGTCACTATCGACAACACGCTCGACTTCTTCCTGCGCACCATTGAGCCACAGGCTGATAAGTGATGAAGAAGATCGGCCTGCGGATTGACGTAGATACCTGGCGCGGCACGAAGCAGGGCGTGCCGGCGCTGCTTGAGCTGTTCCAGCATCATGCGGTGCGGGCCAGCTTTTTCTTCAGCGTGGGACCGGACAACATGGGCCGCCATCTCTGGCGGCTGGTGAAACCAGCGTTTCTCATGAAGATGCTGCGCTCCCGCGCCGCGTCGCTCTATGGCTGGAACATTTTGCTCGCCGGAACGGCCTGGCCGGGAAAGTTGATGGGACGTGGTCTGCGGCACATTATGCAGGACGCCACCCGCCAGCATGAGGTCGGCTTGCATGCCTGGGACCACTTTGCCTGGCAGACATGGGCGGGCGTCTGGCCGCAGGATAAGCTGGTTGAGCAGATAGCCCGTGGCACCGAAATGCTGAGTGAGATCCTTGGTCAGCCTGTCAGTTGCTCGGCCGCCGCAGGCTGGCGTGCCGATGGCCGGGTCATCGCCGCAAAACAGGATTTTGGCTTTCACTACAACAGCGACTGTCGCGGGCGCGGGCCGTTCCGGCCCATGCTGCCGGATGGGCAGATCGGCACCGTACAGATTCCGGTGACCTTGCCGACCTGGGATGAAGTGGTTGGCCGCGAGGTCAGTGCCGGGGACTATAACGACTACATTCTGGCAAAAATGCTCGCTTCTGATGATGGGGCGGTTTACACGGTGCATGCCGAAGTCGAGGGGATTATCGGTTACCCGGACTTTGATCGGCTACTGGCTTCTGCAGCCCGTAACGGCATTCAGTTCTGCCAGTTAAGCGAGTTACTGCCCGACGATCTGAGCACCTTACCGGTGGGCAGGGTGGTCAGAGGCGAAATCGCTGGACGGGAAGGGTGGCTGGGTTGCCAGAAACTGATTGACGAGGCGAACTAGTGCGGATACGTAACAACACGAAATGGCTGCTTTTTTTCAGCTTTTTTGTTCTCTACTACCTGATTCCGCCGATGTTCCGCGATCTCTGGCAGCCGGATGAAACCCGTTATGCGGAGATCAGCCGGGAGATGCTGGCAACCGGTAACTGGGTCACGCCACATTTCTTCGGACTGCGCTATTTTGAAAAGCCGGTGGCGGCTTACTGGGTCAACGCGCTGGGTCAGTGGCTGTTTGGCCACAACAATTTTGGCGTACGGGCGGGATCGATATTCTCAACGGCGATAACTGCCACGCTAATCTTCTGGTTCGGCAGGCGGCTGTTTGGTTCGGCGCGCACCGCCGCTGTTGGCAGCCTGATTTTCCTCAGTTCGTTGCTGGTGTATGGCGTTGGCACCTATGCGGTGCTTGATCCGATGCTGATGCTCTGGCTGGCGGCCGCGATGTGCAGCTTCTGGCTGGCAACGGACGCCAGCGGACGCGCCACGCGCGCGGGGGGCTATCTGCTGCTGGGTTTCGCCTGCGGCATGGGATTCATGACCAAAGGCTTTCTGGCGCTGGCAGTGCCGGTACTGGCGATTTTGCCGTGGATAATCTGGCGGCAGCGGCTGCGTGAACTGCTCTGCTTCGGGCCGCTGGCGCTACTCTCAGCCGCCGCGATCAGCGCACCCTGGGCGCTGGCGATTTATCATCAGGCACCCGATTTCTGGCACTACTTCTTCTGGGTCGAGCATATTCAGCGCTTTGCGGAAGACAATGCGCAGCACAAAGCGCCGTTCTGGTATTACCTGCCGGTGCTGCTGCTGGGCACGCTGCCGTGGCTTGGGCTGTTACCCGGTGCATTGATCAGCGGCTGGCGCGAACGTCAACAGCATCCCGGCGCGCTCTATCTGCTGAGCTGGACGGTGATGCCGCTGCTGTTTTTCAGCCTGGCAAAAGGCAAACTGCCGACCTATATCTTGCCCTGTTTTGTTCCGCTGTCGCTGCTGATGGCGCACTATGGCCTGAACGCCGCACAGCGGGCAGGACGCGCATTAACCCTTAATGGCTGGCTTAACCTGATTTTCGGCACCATTATACTGGCAGCGGTATTGTTGGTGCTGGCCCCCTGGAGCCTGACACAGCATCCGCTGTTTGCCACGCATGAGATGCTGAAACTGGTGCTGGCAGCACTTGCGTTTCTCGGCTGGGGCCTGGTCGGCGCATACAGCTGCCGGACTGCACAGCACCGCTGGCTGGCGGCAGCGCTTTGCCCGCTGGGCGTCGTGCTGATTATGGGTAATGCGATCCCGGATAAGATCCGCGACGCCAAACAGCCGCAGCGCTTTGTTGCGGTCATCGGCGAGCGGCTGGCGTCCAGCCGCTTTATTCTGGCGGACAATCCCGGCGTGGCATCTGCTGCGGCCTGGCATCTGCAACGCAGCGATATCGGTTTCTATGACGCCAAAGGTGAGCTGGAATATGGGCTTCACTACCCGGATGCGCAATCCCGCTTTGTTTCTGAAGCGGACTTCGGCGGCTGGCTTGCCGTCCATCGCCGTATGGGAAGCGTGTCACTGCTGCTACTGGTCGACTCGGTACACAGTGATATCGGTGAGGATGTCCCGGTGCCGGACGCCGTCTATCGTCAGGGCAGGCTGGTCTGCCTCTATTACCGTCAGATGAAGTGATGCCACTGCTGCTGATTGTGCTGGTCAGTCTGCTCAGTTGCAGTGCGCAGTTGTGCCAGAAACAGGCTACCCACACGGCATCGCGCCGGATCCGCTTAAGCTGGATTGCTGTGAGTGTGCTGCTATTAGGCATCGCGATGATCCTCTGGCTGCTGGTGCTGCAGCGGGTGCCTGTCAGTCAGGCCTATCCGATGCTGAGCCTAAACTTTATTTTTGTTGCGCTGGCCGGACGCATTCTTTGGCACGAGCGGCTAACGCTGCGCCAGCTTGCCGGCACGCTGCTGGTGGTCGCGGGTGTGGCGCTGATGGCGAGACAGCTATGAAAGGGTATCGATGGGTGACGTGCAGCGTGCTGCTGGTCTCAGCAGCACAGTTGATGATGCGCTGGGCGATGCCGCGACTGCCTGATGTCAGCAACTTAATATCGCTGCCTGCGGTTGCTTTATCCCCTGCCTTGCTGCTGCTGGCCGGGCTGGGCGCTTATGGCGTCTCTATGCTGTGCTGGATTCGGGCGCTGCACTATTTTCCGCTGAACCGGGTCTATCCGCTTCTCAGCCTGAGTTACGTGCTGGTGTGGCTGGTGGCTGTCTGTTTACCGGGGTTTCATGAAGCTTTCAGTTGGCACAGCCTGGCGGGCGTAGTGATTATCGTGTTCGGACTGCTTTGCATTGTAATATAAGCCTGCCTGGGCCTTTTTTAGCGTTTTCGCACCATAATTCCTGATTTTTATCATTTTTGAGCAGGGGTTAACGTTCCCGGCATAGCGAAATTATCATTTTCGTGATAAAAACCCTTTTTATTATCGTTTTAATTCGATTAATAAAGGATTCAACATGCGGGTCGGCTTTAGCGCGCTGCGCGAACGTTATGCTCTTGAACTGGCGCAGCCACTGCGCGTGAAGTCTTCCATCGGAACTGTACGCTCTCATCATGAGAGTCAGGGACGGGTAGAAAATTACTACCCACCAGGCTATCAACCCGAAAATGATTTTTCCGGTCACTTCGCCTTTGGTCTCAAGTACGAAGAGATCCATCTGGAATTTTTTGCCCGCCTGTTTACGAGGGTCGGTCCTGAACCTCTGGAGCACTGGTGCCGTCAGGAGCCGTTCGGACAATATGCGCGCCGGGCTGGTTTTCTCTATGAATGGCTGACCGGTAACACCCTGCAGGTGCCGGATGTCACCAACGGAGGCTATGTTGATGCGATTTCATCCAAAGCGTATCTGACCCGCACCAATGTGAAGCGCAACAGGCGCTGGCGCATTAACGATAACCTGCCGGGCTCGGCCGATTTCTGCCCGCTGGTGCGCCGCACGGCTGCCCTTGAACAAGCGCTCGCGTTCGATCTCAACGGTGCCTTTACCGAGCTGGATAACGCCTTTGGCGCGGATATTCTGTTGCGCACCGCCAGCTGGCTCACGTTTAAAGAGTCGCGCGCCAGTTTCCTGATTGAGAAAGAGTCGGATCAGGGCGATCGCATTCAGCGTTTTGCCCACGTAATCGCGCAGTATTGCGGCCAGCTTGATGATCCGCTCAGTGATGCCAGCCTGCATACCATACAGCAGGGCATTCTGGGACAGGATGCCCTGGGACTGGGTCTGCGACGTTCGCCGGTGTTTGTCGGGCAGTCGACGATGCGCGAAGATATCGTCCACTACATTGCGCCAGCGTATGATGATGTTCCGCGCTTTATGCAGGGCCTGAAAGCCTTTGAAGAGGCGACCCGGGGGGCCGAACCACTGGCTCGTGCAGGGGGGATCGCGTTTGGCTTCGTCTACATCCACCCGATGCGCGATGGCAACGGCCGCATCCATCGTTTTTTAATCAATGACACACTGATTCGTGATGGGGCGATACCGGATGGGGTGATCCTGCCGGTCTCAGCCACCATTACCAGTTCGATGGATTTCCGGGTCGGTTACGAACGCACGCTGGACGTGTTTTCTAAACGGTTGATGCAGCGCTATGCAGGCTGTTATCGGTTTGGTGAGTTGAAAACCTATGAAGATGATACGCTGAGCAACTTTGTTTTCAGCGAATATGAGGATGCCCGTTTTGCCTGGCGCTATCCCGATTTAACCGAGCATGTGCTTTACACGGGAAGGGTCATAGAACACACAGTGCGAACAGAGATGGCTGATGAAGCGCGCGTGTTGGTGATATTTCAGCGCGCGCAGCAGCGGCTGAAGGAGGTCGTGGAGATGCCCGATCAGGACGCCAGTCGCATTATTCGTTCGCTGAAGGAGAATGGCTGGCAGGTTTCCGGCAAGCTTAAAAAAACGTTCCCGCTGCTTGACGATATAACCAAAGCACGACAGATCGTGGACGCGGTCAGGTCAGCGTTTGAGGCGCAGGAGCACTGACTGGCCAGCCACCTCTGGAGTGTTCGCTCATGAGCGGTTATCCGGTCAGCAGAACGGTTTTATTTCTACGGCCAACGCACCGATATCGCTGACGACCAGATCGGGTGCAGGGGCCAGCGGGTAGAGTGCCTGACCTTTGCGGGTAACAAATGCCGTTTTCATGCCTGCACGTTTTGCTCCGCCAACATCCCAGCCATGCGCCGCCACCATCATGCATTCTGAGACGGGCTTGCCCATCTCTTTCATCGCCCATGGGTAAACGGTCATATCCGGTTTATAAACCTGCAACTGTTCTACGCTGAGGATACGAGTGAACAGCTGTATCAGCCCGGATGACCTGAGCTGCTTTTCAGCCAGCGCAGAAGAAGAGTTGGTCAGCGCAACCAGCGTAAAACCCTGCTGCTGCAAGCCAGTCAGCCCATCAGTAACATCAGGATGGGCGGGCATGGCTGCGATGATTTCAGCCAATGGTGCCACGTTTGTAGGCAAAGTAATGCCGTACCGCGCGGCGGTCATCTCCAGTACCGCTTCGGCGATATCACCAAAGGTGTGCCAGCTGTCGGTCACCGACTCCACCAGTGAATAGTGCAACAGTGAGGTAAACCAGGCCTCGGCGCGTTCTGGTCTGTCGCCGAGTCGCTGCGCAACAACCTGGTTCAGTTCGGCAGTGTCCAGCAGGGTTTCATTGACATCAAAAAACAGCGTGCCGCTGTATGGTGCGGGGTGTTGGCTGTTGGTCATCTGGCCTCCAGTTGGCTTGACGGGTGTGAGGGTGAAGCTTGATGGATGCTGATTGAAGGTAGAACACCGGAGAGGATTGCTCAATATCGGCGCTGCGCTATCATCTGAAATTAAGTGAAAAACGTGGCACTGCTAAAGCCCGCTATTAATGCGCATAATATTAATTATGTTAAATATAAAGCAGATGTAAGACAATGCATCATTATTTGACCGTACTAAATAGGTTAATTCTCTGCAACGTTTTGTGAGGTCTATTTAATAGGCATGCCCCAGACAAAATATAAACACTTTAAGAAAGCAAAAGCGTCTTTCACTAAAACAACTTTCTGAAATATCAGCTCTTTCAGCGAGACAGGTATCATGCATAGAAACAAGTTACAGCGGGTCTTTACCAGAAACGGAAGTTTATAAAAAATAAAAAAATATACTTTCTGGACAACTTTTTTCTGAGCATTTAGCCTAAATTAAAATTCTTATATTTTTCAGGCAGCCTCATCATGAAAAATGATATCAGATCACTCGATCTTAACCTTCTAAAGGCCCTGGATGCGTTACTGGATGAACGCAGTGTGACCCGGGCTTCAGAACGTCTCTCACTGACGCAGCCTGCCGTTAGTGGCATGCTCGCCCGCCTGCGTGACTATTTTGGCGATCCTCTATTTGTCCGTACCAGCCACGGTATGGTTCCCACGCTAAGGGCCAACGAACTTTCTGTTCCGGTAAAAAAAATCCTCACTGAGATCGCCATTCTACTGAAACCAACACATTTTGAACCCGTAACGGCGGAGCTGACTTATACCATTGCCGCAACAGACTATGCACTTAAGGCTGTTATCGTTCCGTTGATGGCAGCGCTGAAACAGTATGCGCCGCTTGTAAGAGTCGCCGTGAGGCCCGTTGACAATGAACGTATATATCACCAACTGTCCCGGGGGGAAGTTGACCTGGCTCTGGTTACACCAGAAACCACTCCCGATGACCTGCACGGACGAGCACTTTATGAAGAAAAATATGTGTGCATAGCCAGGGGGCACCATCCTCTGGCCGCTGCTTCGAAAATGACGGTCGAACAATTCTGCGAACAGGAACACATTCTGGTCTCTACAGAAGGCCGCTTTACAGGCGTAACGGATGAGGTTCTGGCTGAGTTAAACCTCAAGCGGCGCGTGGGTATGTCAGTTAACAGTTTTTTGGTGATACCAGATATTTTGCGGTTAACCGACATGATCGCTGTTGTACCCAACCGGATGATACCCCTTGAAAGCGACCTTGCCATTATCCCCTTACCACTTAACATTCCGGGATTCACCAAGAGCATGGCGTGGCATGAACGTACCCATCGTGACCCTGCTCATCAATGGATTCGGGCTTTATGTGTTGAAGTAAGCCAGCATTCTTCTGCTGTGATATAACTTTTTTTATCCATATCATAAATAATAGCGATTAGCCTTATAACTCAATGACACCAATAATCATTACTACCACGTTGGGTGTTGCTGCTTTAACAAGATACCTAATGCAATTAATTATCGCTGCTGGAGAATTTTATGAATGCGATCAACTGGCCAGAAGGGTTTGTGCCGGGTTTTACCGATAACTTTGTTTCTAATGAAATGATCATTTCAGGTCTGAATATTAATGATGTTTGGCCGTTGCTGAGTCAGCCCTTCCTGTGGCCGGACTATTATAAAAACGCTGCCGATGTGCGTTTTTATGACAACAAAGGACCGGAACTGGAAGATGGGGTGCGATTCTACTTCACTACCTTTGGTTTTCCTGTGGAAGCTCAGGTCGTGGAATTTGTTCCACCTGCGGAAGGTCAACCTGCTCGTCTGGCATGGCACGGATGGTCCGGTGAAGAAAACACGGCTCAACGTCTCGACGTTCATCATGCATGGCTACTGGAAGATTTGTCCGGTAATAGAGTCAGAATCCTGACGCAGGAAACTCAGAGCGGAAGCCCGGCGAAAGAGCTGGCTAATACCCGCCCCAATCCAATGCTGAACGGCCATCAGGAATGGCTTGATGGCTTGATCGAAGCTGCGGCGAAATAGTTGACGACCTCATACCGGTGGATCATCGGGGTTGACTGATTTTCAGCCTCGATTGACCTGCTCCCCGTTAACTAATACATCGTGATGTTAGCAATGTCTTCATCAGCAACATGAGGACATCCCCATGTGGACGGGTTTTCCGATGAACAAGATCATCAGTATCTTCCACAAAGCTAAGTCGGGGGCTACCAGGGCGCTTTGGCGCAAGTACGCTATCTATGATGCTACTTTCTACATCCTGCACAGTAAGCCTGGTGGCATGAAAGTACCTGAAGAGAAGCGACTCAAGGCACTTGAAGAAGAGAACGTCCACCTCAGGACGTTGCTCAGGGAAGCTATGTTGGATAAGAAGGTATTTCAAATGGCGCTGGCCAGAAAGCAGCGACGACAGATCCGCCCCCGCTTCTGCGCCCGAATGTGCCGAACCTGACCTGGTCGATGAATTCTGCTATGGCGTCTCTCGCCAGTGCACGACATATGGCCCGAACGCCACGGCGATTCTGCCGTGGCGGCTGGCATCCTACTGGTGACGAAGCGTACGCGGGAGTTTGTGCGGGTTCCGGGCCGGGTGCTGCAAGACTGGATCAGCTGATGTAGCGCCGGAAATAAAATGTCCGCTTTATGCCTGAAGTGGGCGTTAATGTGAGTATCCCTAGACAAAGTACATTGTAATGACACACTCAAAATTAAGGCCTCAGGTAATCAGGTGCTTTGGAAAAAAATACTATCAACACCATACAAGCAGTAAGGCAGAATCAACTTTTGACGTTATTTTTCGTATCCGTATAGATTGATCCTACCGGACAAATATTCACCCAAATACACTTCACTGATCTTATTGAAACCTTGCTTCATGACTTGATCTTCTAACCACTCGCTATCTTTGTTAATAATTTCAAGCAGGTCATCGTTGGCCAGGCCATCCACTATGATGGGATAACGAATGTTTTCATCACCACTCTGAATAATAGTAAGCTGGCCATTCTGTTCGAGGACTACGCGTTTTAACTGTTCCACTTCATAAATACCATTTGCTCTTAATTTAAACATTAAGTCATTTGCGGAAACACCATTCCTTAAACACTCTTTAACATTAACGCTGCCATTATGTACCAGGGTAATGGGTCTGCCATCAAGAATACGTTTAACGAAGCGATTATTCTCTTTCAAAAACTTAAGAACAAAAACAAGCAATGTCCAAATAATTAGCACTAGAACAAACTGAAGTACCGTTATCGATTCATTGTAAATTACGCCACCAATAATCCCACCTAAAACATAGTTCTGGACCTGATCCATTGCGGATGAGGGGGCCAGATTTCCTTTTCCCATGAGATTTATTTGCACAATCAAGCACAATATCCCCAGCCCTAATTTAATGATAATAGGTGTGTAGATAATCATTCTATTCCTCAGTTTTAATGATCGCTGTTTGGGCATTTACTAGCCAGACTTCAACTAAACTGTAAGTGTTTTGATCCACACTTAAGTTAACACGGTAATAGCTGTCATTGATTTTAACTATGACACCATCCGACAGTTGTACTGAGCTGGCGAAGATAGAATTTACGCCTACTTTTTTTTCTTTTGATAACAACCTTACAAAATTAACCATTTGCGATGATTGTGAATGTATATTCTGGCTATTTGTATAGTCTGAATATTGAACGCCAGAAATAAAGAGTAAAAATAACAAGGCGATAATTGTTAAGTCCCGGTATTTAGTCTGTAGGCGATGGCGCATGTACAGGCTGAATACGACTATCAATACAGACAGAGTGCTGAAAATAACAATGTATTTTAGGTAGTCATTGATGTTGGACTGAGTTTGCAAATATGTTATACCATAAAAATTCATAGAGACATTACACCTGAATATTTAAGATCTTCATCTTTATTATAGTGGTTTGGTGCCACTTTTCACCCAGATATTGAGCAATAATTTTTTCTTCCGGGTTTTGTCGTTGGACGTTTTTGCTGAAGCCGAGATAAAAAGTATAAATGTCGAAGGATTAGGCCGCCAGTGCAGGCTATTTTTTGTTCGATAAGCTCCCTGGTTTCTATAACCAACTGAATCAAGGTACACGTGCGCTTAACACTAATAGACTTAATAATCATGAATAACGTCTGTGTTTCACTCAACAGCTGGCATGCTGTAAGCGACTACTTTGTGCCATAAGCGCATATACAAGTATCTGAGCATGTTCGCTAATATGCAGCACGCAATGCAATACATACGCCGGATTACACGCTGAGGCGAAAAATAGAGAAATCTTCGTTCCCGCTCTCATCACAGCCAAAACAACTAACTATTTTCTGCCTGATGCCGATAAACACATTCGTTGCCGCACAGTTCGTATTCGCGGCCCTTTGAGTCTTTCAACAAATCAGGTGGAAACAAATATGACGATTACACAGCGGCTATTCACGGTCTTTTCTTTACTTGCCGCCTCACTTATCACTCTGGTAATCGTGGCCGTGCTGGTGCTGACGGGCTTTCAGTCACGTTTCCAGTACATACAGAGCAATGCCACTCCCTCCATTATCGACCTGGGGAAACTGGTGGACGGCAGCAACCAGCTGATTATCTGGATGTACCGCCATCAGAGTGCAACTGACCCGGTCAGGCAGGCCGACGTTGAGAAACGCCTCAGCGAGAAAGTCGAGCAATTGGAGTCACTCAATCATTATTATCTGGAACATGACATTTCCAGCGAAGAAGACAGGGAGATGACGGAGGCAGCATTTAATACTATTAATGACTTTCGAAGCAGGCTTCCGGCTTTCCTTCAGGCCTCACGGTCACAGAATGACAAAGCATCGCTTGTAGAAATCCAGGGCAGCGCAGGCAGTGGTTCAGCCGCCCGCGCCCTGATTGCCGGCTATCAGAAACAGCTGCAACTGAACGTGGATATCGGTGAGTCGCTCAATAACCAGAACACCCGAATCTATCAGATTTCTTTATGGAGCATGATATGTGGCTCCGCAGTCGTTATTCTAATCCTGACCTTTTTTGCTCTAAGAACGATAACCGGCATCAAAAGAAATCTTTATGCCATGCGCACGACCATGCAGCAGGCCAGTTCACGCCTTGATATGACCCTCCGTGTGGACGACTCGCGCCAGGATGAAATTGGCCTGACGGCCAGGGCGTTTAATGAGCTGGCGGAAAATGTTGCCGCTTCGCTGCTGTCGGTGAGCGCATCATCCCAGTCGGTTAGCACGGCCTCTGCGCAGATATCGGCGGGCAATGAGGATCTGTCAGCCAGGACCGAGGAGCAAGCGGCGTCTCTGGAGCAGACGGCAGCCAGCATGTCTGAACTGAGTGAAACGGTCCGTCAGACCGCAGAGAACACCGGCACCGCAAGCCAGCTTTCGCAAAGCGCCCGCACTCTTTCAGAAGACAGTGCGCAGAAGGTTACTACGATGCTGCGGACCATGTCCGATATCAGAGGCAGCTCTGCGAAAATCACCGATATTATTTCCGTCATCGAGGGTATTGCCTTTCAGACCAATATTCTGGCACTCAATGCAGCGGTTGAAGCTGCACGGGCAGGAGAACAAGGACGCGGATTTGCTGTGGTGGCGGGTGAGGTTCGCAATCTTGCTCAGCGTTCATCATCTTCAGCACGCGAAATAAAAGTGCTCATAGAGTCATCAATGCATTTCGTGGAAGCGGGCGCACAACAGGCGGAAGAGGTCGGAAATAACATGGGAAGCCTGAAGGACGCCATCGGGCAGGTTGCAGACCTCGTCAATGAAATTGCGGCCGCCGCTCATGAGCAGATGCTGGGCATCGGTCAGGTGCACCAGGCGGTGAATCAGATGGACGACGTGACACAGCAAAATGCGGCACTCGTGGAAGAAGCGTCAGCAGCCTCAAACTCGCTGATGGCGCAGGCCACCGTCCTGAACCAGCTGGTAGCGGCCTTTGTCGTCGGTGCCCCCAAGGCAACGGAATTTCCCGCTTCGGCAGGAATTGCAGCCTTAAAGCCATCTTTATCGACCGGGCGCAGCATAAAGAAAAACACAGAAGCGATGGAAGGCGACTGGCAAAGCTTCTGATGCCATTAAAACCGGTATTTACAGTGCCGATGAGACGTGCAGGCATCCGCCTTCCAGGCGGATGAATGTACCTGAATCTGCTGAAGCCAGCCGCCACCTGACATCGGGTACAGGTGGCGGTTAACCAAATTATCTCCGTGCACAGTCGGCTGTTACAGTGAAGGAATGGAGCTGCGTCATCTGCGTCCTGTCTGCTTTATTCCGGCATGAATTCACACTGCGCCCCAGTAGATCGTGCCTGGCAACGGCTATTTCCGTGTCGATGAACTTGTCTATAAACTGTCCAGCTGACCGCTGTTCTTCTGGTACCCGATAACCCGTCTCTGGGAGTGGATCGTGGTTGATTATCCAATCCTCAATCGGGCGAAGATTTTGATCATAAACGCCCCGCCCGACTCTCTTCTACTTCTTATCCAGCGACCAGGTCGCGCTGCGAATATCGACTTTTACCGGCAATAGCCCTATCTGCGTAAACTTATCCGCCAGCGCCTGCTGCTCAGCGAAGACGTCAGGCGTCATCCGCTCTGCGCCATAGGGCATTCGGGCCAGCGTCCGTTGCCAGATAGGCTGAGGCAGACCGGTTGAGGTGGACATCATTTTTGCCGCCTCTCCCGGGTGCTGATTCGCCCAGATACTGAGCGAACCCAGTTCATCTACCACCTGGGTGGCAATGTGCGGATAGGTTTCCGCAAACTTTCGGCTGGCAAGATAGAAGGTATAATGCGGCACCAGGCCTTCGGCATTTTTAATCAGCCGCGCATGGGCGTTGGTTTCAACTTCTGCGTAGTAGGGATCCCAGATCACCCAGGCATCCACCGCGCCGCGCTGGAATGCAGCACGCGCATCGGCGGGGGGCAGATAGACCGGGGTAATATCTTTATAACTCAGCCCCGCCTGCTCCAGCGCCATGACCAGCAGATAGTTTACGTCAGAGCCTTTATTCAGCGCCACGCGTTTGCCTTTGAGATCCGCCACCTTTTTAATGGGGGAGTCGGCGGGCACCACAATCGCCTCGGTTTTGGGGTTGGCGGGCGAGTGTGCCAGATAAACCAAATCGGCCTGTGCAGCCTGAGCAAACGTCGGTGGCGCGTCGCCGGTGGCGGCCAGATCGATACTGCCAATGTTTAAGCCTTCCAGCATCTGCGGCCCGGCCGGGAACTCAATCCAGTGAACTGCCATCCCCTGCTTCTTAAACGCCTGATCCAGCGTGCCGCGATATTTCAACAGTGCGAAGATGTTGGCTTTCTGAAAACCGATATTCACCGTATCGGGCTTTTCTGCTGCAGCCTGGGTGTTGAACGCAAAGCCTGCCTGGACGGCAAAAATTAATGCGCTGAGTAAAACTCTTTTCATCTCTCATTCCTGAGTCTGGTTGTTGTCAGCGCAACATAACAAACGTGGATTGAAGCGCTTAACGATGAAATGTTCGATGCTTAGCGAAAAAAACGCTAAGGATGCCAGACCGACTCGCGAACCCGAATGGCACGGTTAAATAACCCCAGTGCATAGAAACGGTCAGCGATGGTCTGCTGTTCCCGGATAATGGCAAGGTTCATGCGCTGTGTCTGATGGCTGCGCCGCGCTAAGGCGTGCATCAGTGAGGTAGTGGAGATACCGAGCTCGGTAGAGAGCAACGCGGCAGCTTCAGCCCGGTGTGCATCGATGTAGCGGCCAGTCTGCTCCAGCGCGGTGAGCAGGATCTGCAGCAGATCGCCCGACTGCGCCACTAAACCACGTTCGGCAAGATAAAACTGATGGTTATTGACCCTGCCAGTGCCATCCGCGATCACTCTAAACTGTCCGCTGCTCTCTGCATCGCTGAGTAGCGGGTCCCACATCATCCAGGCATCCACTGCGTTGAGATCGCTGGGCGTTAGCGGATATTTTGGCGGTGCATAGAGGATGCGCACATCATCCTGCGATAAACCTGCCTCATCCAGAATTTGCAATAACAGATAGTGAACGTTGGATCCGCGATTCACGGCGATACGTTTGCCTCTGAGATCGCCGATATGCTGAACCGGGCTGCTGCGCGGCACCAGCAGCGCCACGCTCTGCGGCGCGGCCGGTTCCCAGGCAACATAAACCATCGGGCTGTTGCTGGCCTGCGCAAACAAGGGGGGAACTTCACCGGTGGTCCCGAAATCGATCTCCTGATGGCTCAGTGCATGCAGAAGCTGCGGACCAGCAGGAAACTCACTCCACAGCACGCTGACGCCCCGGTCGGCCAGCTGATGTTCCAGCGACTGGCGCGCTTTCAGGATGCCGAGGTTGCCAAATTTCTGATAGCCGATACGCAGTTCCCGCTCCCGTTCAGGCTGCTGATTAAGAGAAGCGTCGCGCTGACGCAGTGAGGTACGGCGTGGTTTAATCACCCCCAGATGGCCCAGTTGGGTGCGCAGCGTATGACGACTGATGCCAAGCAGCGCCGCAGCCTGAAGCTGATTACCCTGAGTGAGTTCCAGCGCATTCTTCACCAGCGCGGCAATCACTCGGGGATAGAGCGGCGCGTCGCTCTGCTGCATTTGCTGGCGTAAAAACTGATCCAGTGCCTCCTCTCCCGGTGGCAATTCGCTACCCGTAATGTTAATCAGGCGGAGCTGCTGTGGCGTGACCAGCGAGGTTTTGCTGAGGAGCACGGCGTTATGCAGCGTGTTCTCCAGTTCACGGATGTTACCCGGCCAGCTGTGGTCCATCAGAGTGGCGACGGCCTCCTCGCTAAGACGTAACTGAGGACGGCCAAGGCGCCGCGCATAGAGCTGCAGGAAATGAGTGGCCAGCACCGGAATATCTTCACTGCGCTCCCGCAGCGGCGGCAACGTTACGCTGGCCACATTCAGGCGGTAGTAGAGGTCTTCCCGGAACCGCCGTTCACGAATCGCCACAGCCAGGTCCCGATTGGTGGCCGCAATGACCCGCACATTGACCTTTATAGCTTTGGACGAACCCACGCGGGTGATCTCACGCTCCTGCAGCACGCGCAACAGCTTCACCTGCAGTGACGGACTCAGCTCACCGACCTCATCCAGCAGCAGCGTGCCGCCCTCGGCCGCTTCAAACCAGCCACGATGGCGATCCTGTGCGCCGGTAAATGCCCCTTTCTCATGACCAAACAGCTCTGACTCCGCCAGACTCTCGGTGAGCGCGCCGCAGTTAACCGCCAGAAAAGGCTGTTGGCTGCGCGCGCTGTGATGATGCAGATAGCGCGCCATCACCTCTTTGCCCGTGCCGGTTTCACCAATGATTAATACGGTCGCATCGGTAGGGGCGAGCTGATCCAGCACGTTTTTAAAGGCGCGCGATGCGGGGTCAATCAACTCAGGACTGGGAATTTGCATCTCATTTACCGGGTTAGCAGGAAAGCTATGACCATACCGCGCGGCAGACGTGGAAACGAGAGGCGAAACGCACTGGATTGTTGCCAATGCAGCAGGCCGCAACCGAAGTTGTTGCCTATGCGGCAATGTAAACCTGACCTCTTTTTTTGTATCTCATTGAATATAATATATAAATAGTTAGCAAAACTCTGGCACGCATTCTGCTAATAGCTATATAACCAAAGAGATTATCCCTATGTATTAAATCCAAATATCGTTATAAAGGAATCTGCTAATGAGCCATGCGACACAGGAAACCCTCAACCTTTTCTGGTTTCTGCCCACCCATGGTGATGGGCGCTATCTGGGCACCACCGAAGGCGGCAGAGCGGTCGATTTAGCCTACTTACAACAGGTTGCGCTGGCGGCAGATAATCTGGGCTATTACGGTGTGTTAATCCCGACCGGTAAAAGCTGCGAGGATTCATGGCTGATCGCCTCCGCACTGGCGCCGATCACTAAAACGCTGCGCTATTTAGTGGCGGTACGTCCGGGCCTGCAGCCGCCGAGTCTGGCGGCGCGTATGGCGGCTACGCTGGATCGGCTCTCTGGCGGACGATTACTGATTAATGTGGTTACGGGGGGTGATCCTGTAGAGAACAAAGGTGATGGCATCTTCTTAAGTCACGAAGAGCGTTATCAGGTGACCAGAGAGTTCCTGGAGGTCTACTCCCGCCTGATGAAAGGCGAGAAGGTCGATTTCGCGGGCGAGCATATCCGCGTAGAAGGCGCTGAGATCCTCTTCCCACCAGTGCAGGAAAAGGGTCCGCCACTCTATTTTGGGGGGTCCTCGGACGCAGCCATCGACGTTGCGGCGAATCAGATTGATACGTATCTGACATGGGGAGAGCCGGTCGAACAGGTGGCGGAAAAACTCGCGGTGGTTCGTCAGCGGGCGCAGGAGAATGGCCGTACCCTCTCCTTTGGCATCCGGTTGCATGTCATTGTCCGGGAAACCGAAGAGGAAGCCTGGGCGGCGGCCGATCGGCTGATTTCTCATCTGGATGAAGAAACCATCATTGCCGCGCAGAAGATTTTTGCCCGCATGGACTCAGCCGGACAGGCGCGGATGAGTGCGCTGCATCAGGGCTCTCGCGAGAGCCTGCGCATTGGACCTAACCTCTGGGCAGGCGTCGGCCTGGTGCGTGGCGGTGCAGGCACTGCGCTGGTGGGGAGTCCGCAGCAGGTTGCCGATCGCATCCGGGAGTATCAGGCGCTGGGAATCGACAACTTTATTTTCTCCGGCTATCCGCACCTTGAAGAGGCGCACCGTTTTGCTGAACTGGTGATGCCACTGTTACCACTGGCTTCCAGTGCCGAAAAGAAACAGCGCAGCGTAAATACCGGCCCTTTCGGTGAAACCATTGGCGGCGACCGTCGTCCGAATAAACAGGCCAGCGCCAGTTAACAGAAAAGGCTCGCTTATGTCACAACAGCAGATTGTCATTATCGGCGGGGGATTCACCGGCACCGCCGTAGCTATCCATCTGGCCCGGCTGGGCCAGGAAGGATTACACGTGACGGTGATTGAACCACGGGCGCAGCTTGCTCAGGGTGTGGCATACGGCACCACCGATCCGGCTCACCGCATCAATGTACCTGCCGCCAGAATGCAGCTTGCGGGTGATGAAGAGGGCATATTTGACCGTGACTATCGTGCATCGTCTGCCTTTCAGGCCGACCCGGACGCGTTGTGGCGTGACGGCAATGTCTACCCGCAGCGCAGTGAGTTTGGGCGCTGGGTCAATGCGCAGTTCGTGCATCATCATCAGCACTCGCCGGTGAAACTCAGCCATCTGTGTGACAGCGCGGTTGCACTGCAGGATGGCGTGGTCACCACGGCTTCGGGGCAGCAGATCAGGGCCGATCAGGTGGTGCTGGCGATCAGCCATCCACCGCCGGAACTGCCTGCGTTGCTGAAGCCGTTACAGGAGCATCCGGGGTTAATTGCCAATCCGTGGCAGCGCGACGCGCTGACACAGGTCGCTCCTGACAATCGGGTGGCGATTATCGGTTCAGGGCTGACCATGTCCGATGTGGTGGCGTCACTGCATCGCCAGCAGCATCGCGGAGAAATTACCGTCTTCTCCCGTCGCGGACAGTTGCCACGTGCAAACCTGAGTGGCAGCGATGAGACCTACACCCTGGATTATAGTCAGCCGCAGCCCGCCAGCGCGCGCGGCTGGTTACATCGGGTACGTCAGGAGGTAAAACAGGCAGCGGCGATGAATCTTCCCTGGCAACTGGTGCTGGATGACCTCCGCCGCAACGGTCAGCGCATCTGGCAGAGCCTCTCTTTGCACGAGCAGCAGCGCTTTCTACATCATCTTCGTCCCTGGTGGGATGTTCACCGCTACCGGATTGCACCGCAGGTCAGCCAGGTTATCCGCCAGCAGCAGTTCAGCGGTCAGCTGTCGCTGCTGGCGGCGCGAATGAGCGCCGTTGAATCGGGTGGTGAAACTCTCCGGCTGACGCTGCACCTGCGAGGCGCGCAATCGCAAATGCTGGAGGTGGATAAAGTGGTCGTCACCACCGGCCCGGCGCACAACACCCTGCTTAACAGCAACGCGCTACTGCGTCAGCTCCACGGTGATGGCGTGATTCAGCCCGACCCGCTGGCACTGGGCATTCATGTTAACGCGCTGTCACAGACGCTGAATGCGCAGGGTGAAGTCAATCCTTATCTCTGCGTGGCCGGGCCTGCCGCGCGGGGTCGCTTTGGCGAACTCATGGGACTACCGCAGGTTGCAGAACATGCTGAGTCCGTAGCTCGGCAGCTACTCACTGCCCCGTCGCTGCCCCTCACCGAGCGATGTCCCGGCTCACTCACGTACTGAATCGTTCTTCCTAAAAATCATTAAAAAGTGGACGGCAAGAGATTGCCGCATCCGCTCAGGAGTCTCTATGTCATCGCAACGTGAAATTCGTCTGAATGCTTTCGATATGAACTGCGTCGGTCATCAGTCACCCGGTTTGTGGGCGCATCCCCGGGACCGTTCCTGGCAATACAAAGACCTGGAGTATTGGACCGACTTAGCGCGTCTGCTTGAGCGCGGCAAGTTTGATGGGCTGTTTATTGCTGACGTGCTGGGGGTCTACGACGTGCTCAACGGTAATAACCAGGCGGCGATTCGTCACGCCACGCAGGTGCCGGTGAATGATCCGCTGGCCCTGATTACGCCAATGGCGCTGGTGACCGAACATCTGGGTTTTGGCCTGACTGCCTCACTGTCGTTTGAACACCCCTACCCGTTTGCGCGGCGGATCTCGACCCTTGATCATCTGACCAAAGGACGAATTGGCTGGAATATTGTTACCTCCTATCTGGAAAGCGGCGCACGCAATATTGGTCAGCAAGCTCTGACCGATCACGACGCGCGCTATGACTATGCCGATGAGTATCTGCAGGTCATCTATAAGCTGCTGGAGGGAAGTTGGGAAGATGGTGCGGTTCTGCGTGACCGTGAGCGCCATATTTTCAGCGACCCGAACAAAATCCATCCGATTAATCATCAGGGGACATTTTTTCAGGTACCGGGCATTCATCTTTGCGAGCCGTCACCGCAGCGCACGCCGGTGCTTTACCAGGCGGGCGCGTCCAGCCGCGGTAAAGCATTTGCTGCGGAACACGCTGAATGCGTGTTTGTGGCGGCGCCGTCGAAAGTGCTGCTGAAGAAAACCGTGGCGGATATTCGCCAGAGGGCCGCTGAAGCGGGACGCAATCCGCGTTCCATACTGATCTTCAACCTGCAGACGGTGATTGTGGGTGAAACTGATCTGGCGGCTCAGGCTAAATGGCAGGAGTATAAACGCTTTGTCAGTTACGAAGGCGCGCTGGCTTTGATCTCGGGCTGGACCGGTATTGATTTTGGGCAGTATCAGCCGGAGCAGATACTGAAGCATCTGCATACCAATGCGATTCAGTCGGCGGTTGAAACCTTCTCCACGGCCGATCCTAACCGTCAATGGACAGTACAGGGCCTGGCAGACTGGGTGGGTATTGGCGGATTTGGTCCGCTGCTGGTGGGCAGTGCTGAAACCGTGGCCGATGAGCTGCAGAGCTGGGTGGAAGAGACGGACGTTGATGGGTTCAACCTTGCCTACGCCGTGACGCATGAAACGTTTACTGACGTGGTAGAACTGCTGGTGCCGGAACTGCAAAATCGCGGCGTGTACAAGCAGGCCTATCAGCCCGGTACGCTGCGTGAAAAATTATTTGGGCAAGGGCCGCGGCTGGCGTTGCCGCATCCGGGCGCCGGTTATCGCCGGAACACGGACGCGGAACAGCGAATAAAAAGCGCTGAGTTTTCAGGATGAAAAATTGCCGCTCGATGCTGCAAGGGAGGGCTGAATTAGTTTCTCTTTACCGGGAATAGCGCGCCGGTTTCAGATGTTAAAAACTGAAAGGCTTTAATTCTTACCGGATGAGTCCAGCTATTCATCCGGCCTTGGGTATGGGCGGAGGGTTTAATATTAACTTATTGAATTTATTATAATAGTTATCATTATTTGTTGGTTGTTTAACGTTCCGGAAATTCATATAAAACCCTCGTTACCTGCTGAATACAATAATGAGGATACAATGAGTACATTAAATATTGACGACACCTTAACCGCCCCGCCGCCACACTCCGCACCAGTGCGATCGGTGAGTGATGTCGCCCGGCTCATCAACAATCATACCGGGAAAAATAGCTATGCTCGCTGGATCGTTTTCCTGGCGCTAGGGGGGGTATTTCTTGATGCCTATGATCTCACCACGCTCTCTTACGGCATTGATGATGTGGTGAAGGAGTTTGGCTTAACGCCGGTGCTAACCGGACTAGTGACCTCCTCAATCATGATCGGCACCATCGTTGGTAATCTGGTCGGCGGCTGGCTGACTGATAAATATGGCCGCTACTCGGTGTTTATGGCGGACATGCTGTTCTTTGTGGTCTCTGCTATTGCTGCGGGACTGGCTCCCAATGTCTGGGTGTTGATTGGTGCGCGCTTTCTGATGGGAATCGGGGTGGGAATTGATCTGCCGGTTGCCATGGCTTATCTGGCGGAGTTCTCTAAATTCTCCGGTAAGGGCAACAAAGCGTCACGTCTTGCGGCCTGGTGCCCGATGTGGTACGCCGCTTCATCGGCCTGCTTCTTTATTATTTTTGCGCTCTATTTCCTGTTGCCAGCCGAACATATCGATTGGCTGTGGCGCGCCTCGCTGCTGTTTGGTGCCGTACCGGCGCTGCTGATTATCGCGGTGCGCAGTAAGTTTATGAATGAATCACCGCTGTGGGCGGCTAATCAGGGCGACCTGAGCGGCGCAGTGCGTATTCTGCGCGATTCATATGGGATTGTTGCGCATGAGGAGCAGGCCCCTAAAGCCGTTGCTGTGCAAGCGACGCCGAAAGTGCGTTTCCGCGTACTGTTTCAGAAACCCTATCTGGAGCGTACCGTCGTCAGCGCGGTAATGAACATCTGTATTTCGTTCGAATATACTGCCATCGCTTTCTTTCTGCCCTCCATTCTGGCGCAGTTCCTGGGCGCGGGTGTCTTTGAGACTATTTCTGCTTCGCTGGGTCTGAATGCGCTGTTTGCTTTTACCGGCGGTCTGCTGGGAATGCGACTGGCATGGAAGTTCCCCTCACGTCATGTGGCGATTGCTGGCTTTGCGCTGCAGTTTATCGCGCTGATCGCGCTGGCATTAATCGGTCATCCGCAGGCGACCAGCGGCGTGGTATTTGCGGTGCTGATGTTGGGACTCTGGCTGTTTGCAGAGGGTTTTGGGCCAGGCGCGCAGTTGATGATCTATCCGGCGCTATCCTACCCGACCCACATCCGTGCCACCGGTGTCGGCTTTAGTCGTTCACTCTCCGGCATCGGCAGTGCGCTGGCGTTGTTTATTTTGCCAATTTTGCAGGCCCGTTACGGCACCAACATGTTCTGGATTGTTTCTCTTGCCGCCCTTATTCCGATTATCTTCCTGTTAATCATTCGGTTTGAACCGACCCGACAGGATATTGATGAACAACCTGAATCAGGAGAAGATCATGTCTGAATTAAGTCACACCGAATTTGCTACATTGACCCAACATTTCAGACCGCTCTTTACCCGCATCGCGGAGGGGGCCGCAGCTCGTGAAGCCGATCGCACCCTGTTGCATGAGCCGATTCGCTGGCTGAAAGAGGCGCGATTCGGCACCCTGCGCATCCCCAAAGAGGAAGGCGGTTTCGGCGTTTCGCTGCCGCAGTTATTTTCCCTGCTGACCGGATTGGCCGAGGCAGATTCAAATTTGCCGCAGGCGCTGCGCGCGCACTTTGCATTTATTGAAGATCGTCTGAACCAGCCTGAGAGTGATGACCGACGTCGCTGGTTCCGGCGTTTTGTGGATGGCGAGCTGGTGGGCAGTGGCTGGAGTGAGATCGGTGCGGTTAAGCTGGGTGAAGTCAACACTCAGGTCTCACCGGTTGAGGGCGGATGGCGAATCAGCGGCGAAAAATTTTACAGCACGGGCACGCTCTATGCGGACTGGATTGATGTTTATGCAAAGCGCATTGACAACGGTCGTGACGTGATTGCCCTGGTGAACACCCATCAGAATGAGGTGGAACGTGATGATGACTGGGATGGCTTCGGGCAGCGGCTGACCGGCAGCGGCACGACGCGTTTTAAACAGGCGCAGGTGGAACAGTCGCATGTTTATGATTTCAGCGAGCGCTTCCGTTATCAGACTGCTTTTTATCAGCATGTATTATTGGCCACGCTGGCGGGCATCGGTCGTGCAGTGGTACGTGATGCCGCACAAGGTGTCGCGCAGCGTAAGCGGATTTACAGCCACGGCAATGCACCTCAGGTCAGACAGGATGTACAGGTGTTGCAGGTGGTCGGGCAGATCAGCAGCCTGGCATGGGCAGCAGAAGCCACAGTTGACCGCGCGACCCATTCATTGCAACGGGCGTTTGAGCTGCAACTGAATGATGCAGATGAGGCGCAGCTTCACGCAGCAAACGTACTGGCAGAAGTAGAGTCAGCCCGGGCGCAGGCCGTTGCTGTTGAGCTGGTGACGCGTGCTGCCACTGAATTCTTCAATGCACTTGGCGCTTCCGATACCCGCGTTAGCAAGGCGCTCGACCGGCACTGGCGCAACGCCAGGACGGTGTCATCGCATAATCCTGTAATCTACAAAATACGCAATGTTGGTGATTGGGAGGTAAATGGCAACGATCCGACCTTCATCTGGCAGATAGGTAATGGGGAGTAAGCCTATTGCCGGGCGACGTATCGGCAGCGCTGACCCGACGGATAACCCAGGCACAGACGACCATGGGCAGTTGTAGCTTAAATACGTAGATTATTAAGCGAACGGTCAGGCTGGCATTAGATCTGGTTGCATAAATGATTGCGTACTAAAAATTTTCATAAATTTGCCATTGATTTAATTGGCAAAAAATGGGGTTAATTAATTCCAAAGCAGAAATGATTTTTCCCAATAGATAATATTTTAATAGGGTAGGCGCAGTGCGCCCTGCTCCAGAGGGAATCAGGGGCTGATTTACAGTTTACTTAGCTGATAAAGCCTGTCAGTCTGGAAAGTAATACACGCCGGCTTCGTGTCACGAGGCTGGCGCTTACTCTTCTTATTTTGCTGTTAAGGCTTGCTTACTGACTATGGCGTTGCTGAAGCATGATGTGGTGATATTTTCCAGTTCCTGCCCTTCCAGACGTATGTAAAGGTATAACGTGTATTTTATCTTTAAAGGTAAAAGTATACACGATGCTATCAATCGTTTTATTAAAGCCGATTCTGATAAGGCGGAGATCTATTTTACCGCTGGGGCCTTCTTTCAGGCGGTTTTTAGAATCATCTAAACGTTCCTGATCGGTCAGACTCACCTGGATTAAATAAGTAGGCTGTAACACTGCATCGCTGATATCTCACTCAGTGAGTTTCGTAGCATCCCCGGTTGCCAGAGAATTATCTTATTTATCAAACAGGCTGATGACATCCTGTTCAGTTGCGTTAACTCAGGTCTCTGGCGGTTATGCCAATGTTATAGGTGGTGTGCAGGAAGAACCTAAAAGGCACAGCGATAATAAAGTTCTTTATATGAAAACATCCTTTTTTACTCAGAGTCAGGTCGGACTTGTGCAGTTTATCCCCGATGCCGTCATGAAATATTGATAACTCGTTAATACGTCATGGCCCTGTTGTCTTGCCAGAAATAGGCCTGTCAGGTAAGTTGATTATTAATAGAAATTCATTAAAAATCCTGAAAAAGATAATTTTAATGCTTCTGATATGCCTGTTTTAAGATAGGTGATGGTCGTCATTGTCGGGTGTTTAACTCTTCGATGAACCAGTCTTTAGGTTTTTATCCTGTATTTTAATGTTCAACTATTTTTGTGACGCTCAAATGAAAAGTTCCGCTTCAGGGCGATAAAATAGCGTCGGCAAGCTTTTTTTTGGTTTATTCTTAATAAAATTCGATCAGGGTTGACCGCTGTAGAGGCGTGCTATAGGGCTATTTTTATGCGCCATCAATTAAACTGGTCGACTCCTCAATCTGGCATGAGGTCATTTTAATACTCTTTTTGATATCTGCGTTCTTTGGTGCGCTGACTAGATTCAGCGACAGGATGTGGTGATTTAATTAAGTCATTATTGGAGAGATAACCCCTCAGAATTTCATCGAATCCAGTGTTAATGACATTTTATTTTAGCATGGGACTTTTACCTGATATTCAGTCAGTGAATGCCGCACCGCAATCGGGAGCAATCAGTATGTTAATCATGATGTATCCATGCTTCATCCGATTGTGGTGACGACGGATCAAGTAAAAACAACGCTGGATACTGAATGTGAACCTGACTTCGTATAATTGTTCTTATACGAAGTCATGACACCGCGACGGCACCAGGTTAAGATGGCTAGCAGCAAAGTCCTCCCTGAAAAATGACAACGCTACGTAAATTCTGCCCGGTTATCCCCCTGCTGAGTTCTCAGAATTCGTGTAGCGCGATCGCAATTGTTTTTGGTTGATAAGTGAGCAAATATGAGTGAGTTAGTGCCCCTGCCGAATCTGGCCGTGAAGCGGAGCCGCGATATCACTGAACGGCTCAGGCAGTTTGTCCAGGATAAAGACGCTTTCTCACCTAACACCTGGCGACAACTGCTCAGCGTAATGCGGATCTGTAATCAATGGTCGGAAGATAATCAGCGCTCTTTCCTGCCGATGAGCGCAGATGATTTGCGCGACTATCTCTCTTTTCTGGCTGAAAGCGGCCGGGCCTCTTCGACCGTCACTTCACACGCAGCGTTGATTTCGATGTTACACCGTAACGCCGGGCTGCCGGTGCCCAACGTCTCTCCGCTGGTTTTTCGTACGATGAAGAAGATAAATCGCGTTGCGGTGATGAACGGTGAGCGGGCAGGCCAGGCCGTACCTTTCAGGCTGACTGACCTGCTGGCGCTTGATAAAAAATGGTCAGGTTCTGACAGCCTTCAGGCGCTTCGAGATTTGGCTTTTTTACATGTGGCCTATGCAACATTATTACGGATCAGTGAATTGTCGCGATTGCGGGTGCGTGATGTGATGCGCGCTGAAGACGAACGTATCATTCTGGATGTAGCGTGGACAAAAACCCTTGTTCAGACTGGCGGATTGATCAAGGCACTCAGCGCCCGTTCAACTCAGCGACTGGAAGAGTGGATTGAAGCATCCGGGCTATCCAGCCGGCCTGATGCCTATCTGTTTACTGCAATACACCGGTCTGGCCGGGCACAGATTGCCGAAAAGCCAATTAGCACTCGTGCACTGGAACAGATATTTACCCGTGCCTGGCAAACCGCTGGAAAAGGCGGCGCAGTGAAGGCCAACAAAAATCGCTATACCGGCTGGAGTGGCCACAGCGCCAGGGTTGGTGCAGCCCAGGATATGGCAGATAAAGGCTATCCGATTGCCCGAATCATGCAGGAAGGCACATGGAAAAAACCGGAAACCCTGATGCGCTATATCCGTCATGTGGATGCCCATAAAGGTGCCATGGTGGAGTTTATGGAACAACACACTGACCCCGACGTTCCTGGCTGAGGGGCGTATTGAAAGACAATTCAGGGCATGTTCATGCTGAAGTTATCCACAGAAAAAGTGGACAGCCTGTGTGTAAGCCGGTACGGAATTGAGATGCGTCGGGCATATGTCAGGTTCATCCCGCTGATTTAATTGATATCTTCTCACCGTTCTACAGCTTGATTCGTCTCTGTCTTGAAAACAGGAGCCGCAATCGACCATTAGAGCATCGCAGAAGCCAGCGCTGGTCCCTGTACTGACGATCAACGGCGCTCATCGGGAAGGCTAATGCTTGCTGACAGGGTTAATAAAAAGGCCGCCCTTAGGCAGCCTGTACCACTGTTTCTAAAATGATATTACATGAATAAACACTTCATTTTGGCTTCCGACATATCAGAGTGAGCAACCGGACAATCATTACCTATCCGCTTCGGTGCGCACAGGCGAGCCTCACAATGGAGAGAGTAAATAACAGCCGCGCTCAACCCTTACTATTACTGCGCGTAGCCTTTTTGTTTATCACAGCTGCCGTGACAACCGTGACAATGCCCCTTTTCCTCCCTGAGCATGACCGGTATCGCCTGCACCCGGCTTCCCACTTTTCGCAGGGCCAGCAGAATAATTCCGTTCAGCACCAGCACACTTATCAGGCAGGTCGCACTAAAAACAGGATGTTCGGCAAAAGTGACGGCCTGATAAAACAGCGTGGCCGTGGTGTATGCGATGTTAAGTCCCCAGAAGAATGAAAACATCATCCATTTCTTCCCCGCTTCGCGCGCAATAGCGCCCATAACTGAGACGCAGGGAACATAGAGCAGGACAAAAATTAAGTAGCTGTAAGCAGCATAGCCGCTGCCAAATTTGGCCGACATCACACCCATCGGGCCGGACGCCATCTCACCATCGCCTTTGCTGGCATCAATAGGGTGAGCCAGTGCATCAATTCTGAACGCTGCAGTTAACCCCGCCCAGGTCTCTGTCAGTGCCTCTTTCAGTTCACCCGGCAGGTTAAAGGTCTTCGGATCAAAGGGGCTGTTCTGAATAGCCTCTGTGGTGTAAAGGCTGTTCAGCGTGCCGACTACGACCTCTTTCGCCATGATGCCACTCACCAGGCCCACGGTTGCCTGCCAGTTATCCTGAGTGACGCCAATCGGCAACAGCACGGGTGTAATCACTTTACTGGTCGACGCCAACGCAGAATGGTTAATGTCATCAACCAGCTGGCCATTAAATGCAAAACTGCTCAGCACGCCAATCAGCATGCTGACCAGAATGATCACCTGTCCCGCCCTCACCACAAACATCTTCAGCCGCTGCCAGGTCTGTAATAGCAGGCTTTTGAGATGAGGCCGGTGGTAGACCGGCAATTCCATAATAAACGGCGAGGCTTCTCCGCTCAGCAGGGTATGCTTGAGCACCAGCCCGGTGGCGATCGCCACCACAATGCCGAGCAGATAGAGAGAGAAAACCAGGCCCGAACTGTGTGTGTTGAAGAATGCCGCCGCGAAAACCGCAAAGATCGCCAGCCGCGCGCCACACGACATAAAAGGTGCAATCAGCACTGTCAGCAGGCGCTCACGCGGTGTATCCAGCGTCCGTGTTCCCATGACCGACGGTACATTACAGCCAAAGCCGACAATTAACGGCACAAAGGATTTACCTGGCAGGCCCAGTGACTGCATCAGACGATCCATCACAAAGGCGGCGCGCGCCATATAGCCGGAATCCTCAAGGAAAGAGAGGAACAGGAACATCAGGCCAATCTGCGGAATGATCGGCAGTACAGTATTAATACCGGCACCAATCCCCTGCGCCAGAAAAACCGTCAGCCAGGCCGGAAACTGGCTGACATAGCCTAGCCATTGCGCGCCATGAATGAATATCGCCACTGAACTGCTGTCGAACAGGGGCTGGAGTGCCGCACCGATGTTAATTGAAAGTACGAACAACAGATACATCACCGCAAGGAATATCGGAATGCCCAGCCAGCGGTTCAGCACGATGTTATCGATTTTGCTGGTCAGACCGGCGGGCAGCGCCTGATGGATATTACTGACGGTTGCGCAAATCGCGTTGATGGCGCGATAGCGGTAATCGGCAATCTGTACGCCAGTCTCCCCGCCCGCTTGCTGCATAACTTCAGACAGTAGCGGAAGCAGGTCCGGGCAAAGTTTCTGACTGTTAATGTCCCCTTCAAGCAGCTGCAACGCCAGCCAGTAACGTTTTTGTGGGGCTATAACCGCAGGCATCTGCTGGAAGAGCAGCTCAATCGCTGTTTCAATCGCGGCCGGGTAACGCACCCGTTCAAGTGCACGGTAGATCTGGGGCTGGTCTATGATCGCTTTGAGCTGGGCGATGCCATCACCTTTGGTTGAGGTCAGTGAAACGACCGGGCATCCCAGACGAGCAGATAGCGCTGCGACATCAATAATGATGTTCTGGCTGGCGGCAATATCCTGCATATTCAGGGCGACGATGCAGGGCACGCCTAGCCCCAGCAGTTGAAAGGTCAGGAACAGGTTGCTTTCCAGACTGGAAGCATCAACGACATTAATTACCACATCAGCCTGCTCCTGATAGAGATACTGGCAGGCGATGCTCTCATCGATGGAGCTTTCAGCAGATAGCGTAGTCAGCGAACGAGTGCCAGGCAGATCGATAAGCCGGACATCAGACTGCGCGGTAAAAAATTGTCCTTCCTTGCGCTCAACCGTAACACCAGCCCAGTTGCCGACCCGCTGTCGGGCACCGGTGAGTTGATTGAACAGTGTGGTTTTGCCGGTGTTGGGGTTACCAATCAGCCCGATGGTTATCTTTTTCATCAGACAATTTCCTCAAGGATGATGTCGGCGAGGTCACGCTGTCGTACCGCCAAACTGACACGGCGCGTACGGATTTGCACCGGATCGCCCATAGGCGCAACACGAATAATCTCGATAACTGTACCTGGTAGCATTCCCATTGTTAGTAATTTCTGGCGCCAGGCGGAATTTACCGATTGCTGATAGCCAAGGATTCGGTAGGTGTTGCCCAAGTTAATTGCCATACCACGTTCTGCCTCTGAGTAAGAAGCACTGATTCTATAAATGATAAGCGTTTCGGTTTTTGATCTGACATCGGGCAGACAGGGAAAAACCGCTGTTAGGGTCAACGGAAGGTCAACAGGGAGTTAACTCGCTATTCGCAGGTGTGAATGCAGAAGTAAAAGGCAGGTGCATGATAGGACTATATTATTTAATGGCGGATTTGTGCCTGCTCATCAGCCGTCAGACCGGTCATTCCCATCAGGGCATCACTGTTTGCCGGAATGCAGCAGCATTTGAGCAACCATAATGCGGTATCCCATGATTTGCTCATCGGGAATCATGGGCACATTAACCCGCAGGAAAACGCTGCTATTAAGATTGCCTGCCCGCATCGGAATGTCAAACTCGGCCAGCGGGTGAAATAGAAATAACTTTTTATGGCCGTCTGAAGGTGACGTAGCATGAAACCACGGGCAACATCAGGTTGAGTCAGAAATTACCGCAAAGTGGGGCTTGGGTAGACGTGTGTGCACCCTGCTTCTCTTCTGGCAAGCAGGTTTCTTGACTATTATATCAGCCGATATTAGTTACATCATACATTAATTTGAACTTATAACATGTTCCGATGCGACACTCGTGAGATCAAGGATGCATTACAGGCCAGGGACATTAAGCTGCCACCAGTTGCCCGCCTCTGCGATCCGAAAGACCCGATAAGACCCGATATGACAAAATATTCTTTCAATTGCTGGCGACATTTGTCGATTTTGAGTGTGACCTGATACGGCTGCGTATCCGGGAAGGCATCGCTATTGGACGGGCAAAAGGAAACTGCGAGGAAAACAGCCCAAACTGTCTGAGAAACCACAGGAAGAGCTGTACCGGATACGTAAATCGGGAAGTACTCAATTAGCAATTTGTCTGAGTTATTTTCAGTCTCATGGCCAACAAGTTATCGGGCACTTTCCAGGGTAAAAAAGATTCATAGCTTCAATAATTAGAGGCTGTATCCCCTGAGATAGGAATTGCCCCATTAAATGAGCCCTTTTTGGATAAACGTAATCCGAGTGGCCTCATTTAAATCCATACTTTTCATTGCCTCTGGGTGTACCCAGATAATTTCCTGAAATTCTTCGTTAAATGTAATTTTTCGATTGGCACTAAAACAATCAAATATAAGATAGATCATGTAAATTTCTTCAGTAGAGCCATCTGGATATTTTTTAGTCCTGATATCATCACGAAAAGTCCATGGTTTAACATCAGTGATGAGCAGTTCCACTCCTAACTCTTCCATAATTTCGCGCCTTAGCGCAATTTCCATCGTTTCGCCGGGTTCCATTCCGCCACCAGGCAAAGCCCACTGTCCTGGGAAAACCCCACGATCGGAAGCCATTTTACAAAGCAGAAACTCACCGTCATTTTGTATAACAGGACACACGATTATTCTCTGGCGCATTCTATATCCTCAATAATATTGCTTTTTGAATTGCTGTATCAGAAAAATTGTCAATTTCATCGGGATGATTACAAATCATCACCCGCTGACGAAGATGCTTCGGAAGGTTATCTATAAAATGCTGGTATTCCTCATGCCATCCTTTTATCCATTTAACCTTCATGTCTTCATCAGGAAACTCCGCCGGTCGAACACCATGCATTTCGTCATGCTGAAGATGAGCGAGTGAATACTCCACAGGATAATCAATGAAAGCGATAATATCAGGCTCAACTAGCAATTCATTGATTCTTGTCCAGAGAATGATGTAAGCGTCATACTGTATCTTGCTTATATATTTAGCCTTCAACATGAAATTGATAAATATGCGATCCTCAATATGGGAACGCTCCATCACCAGATTAAAGCCCCTATCCAGCCAGGATTTAATAATCAATGCACGTTCTATCATAAAGTTAAGTTGAATAAGATAACCATAGTTGCTTGTATCATCGAACAGATAAGGAAGGAGAGAATGGTGGATGCTTTTTTCGTCTATTGCGACTGTATCCGGATCTTCCTTGAATAAATGCGCAGACAGTTTCTTCAAAAGAGTACTTTTTCCAACCCCTGAATTTCCTGACAGACATATATAGAGAGGTGTTCTTTGCTTGTTGCACTCTTTTTTATCTGCAGACCAAGGGTCCATGTAAAGATAGTTATATCTCATGCGATGAACTCCCTTTCTTCCAACCAGAAACGATTATTCTTACATTTCTCCATGATTTCAGCGTTTCCAAATATGGCATTTTTGATTTTATCTGGTGAGTCTTTCAACATATTACCCAATAGAGTATAGCTCTCACCATCAGGAATAATAATGTCAAAATTTGGTTCCATAACAACATTGGCTTTGTCCCTGTCTTCAAATGTAGCCCAACTGATTGGCAGGTCTGGATGTTGTTTTTTTAGAATATCCATTTTGTATTTAAAAAAATCCGTATTAATTTCTAATTTATCTCTTTTTCCTTTCCCTACTCCCAATGGACAGAATTGGTAAAATCGCCAAGCCTGGATCTTACAGGGAAGTTCATCGACCCATTTTACAATATCGCCTAACTGATTGATATTTGACTGAGAAACCACAGTGGTAAGTTTTATATTGATGCGGTTATTATTATTCGGAAGCCACGTCAATATATTTTTAATTACTTTGTGTTGGTTACTCATCTTATCACTACGAATATCTGTATTTACACGCTTATCAATCCCGTCGATTGGCATTCCCACCCAGTCCAGAACGGGATTCAACCGTTCATGATCCATTATAAAGCGATGTCCAACGGTGGAGAGATAGGTCATAAAACCCATCTGTTTCGCATATTCAATCAAATTAATGAAGTCTGCTCTGGACGTCGGCTCACCACCAGTAAACCCTATACGGCGAAAACCCATCCGATACATGCGTTCAATGACATCAAGGGTGCTGGAGAGAGAAGAATCTTTAATATCGGGGTTGCGAAAACACAGATCACATCCGAGATTGCAGTGCGAGGTTATTCTAAAATCCAGAAGCAAGTTGCTAATGTCCATTACAAGTCCTCTGATTACTGAATTGAGCCAACATAGCCACATAAAAAAAATGGTTATACCACACAATACTCTTTGACTGGATAGATTTAAAGCCTAAATTCCGTACAGCGCCTGCTTGTTTATTCGCATTAGCCTTGCTTCATTAATGGCAAAATTATGCCAAATTGCGGCTGACTACTTAAAATGAATGAAATCACTGGGGTGATGCATTACGACTGGTATCGTTGCGATTAGGCTTCGAACCTTGTTGAAGGATCTAAACAATATTCGCAATGAATCGGGGATTCCGGTGATTTCGGCGTAAAAACTCATTTAAGAACAACTCTGTCTGGGTTGTCCCCAAAAGAGTTCAATTCGGCAGGATACTTCGCTTGGTGTAATAATCTCCTTTGAGTGTGTTGTAACTAAAAATAACTTATTCCGCTAACATGCTGAATAATCTTTTTCATTGCTGACTGAATAAATTAAAACGCATAGTTAACTCTTCATTGTGTCGTGGTTGTTAAATTTAGATATTGACCATTATTCATTAGCTCCCGAAAATACCATTTATTCAAAATGATGCTTACGTTCTCCAGCTCACTTAACAACCCATTTTTTATATTCAACAGCATTCATTTGGTATTCTCCCGGCCGACTTACTGAGTTGATGCAGATCATTCTTTTCATGATTCAGTGCCCGACAGCAGGATTGTTATCATAGCGTTTAACAACCCGGGTTAATAATGCCTCATCTTCTTAAAGCGTAACGACAGGAAAGTAAAATGACATCTTTCAATTATGGCAAGAAAACTGCCTTCGCTATTGCGATGATCACTTCCGTTATGTCCCTCTCCGCCTGCTCAAGCAATTACGTCATCTCCACCAATGATGGACACATGATTACCACCCATGGCAAGCCCGCCAGAGACAAAGAAACAGGCTTGATCTCTTATAAAGACACAGACGGAAACATGCATCAATTGCAACAGCACGATGTTAAAGAGATTGTGCAAAAGTAAATCGCTATAAGCAACGATTGTGATTACCACCCTGAAAATCTCATCTTGTGGAAAAACTGGCCAATGAAAATTTCTGTAATCAGCCTCAGCTTACTCCTGTGTATCTCTTCATCTGCAATGGCCTTTGGCCTTAATGGGGAACAAGGTAAAAATTTCTCTGCGCTTGACGCAGAAATTGGCCATTCATCAAGTGGACTTTATCTGGATAGTCAGTGGATCAAAAATACAGCGGATGGGGTTCAGATTGGTCAGGCGGGAACCGGTTACAATCTGGAAATCGGTCCGGTGATGCTGACCGCTGGCGCTAAAGCCACTTACATTGGCGGTAAAAAAGGCGATAACGGCGTCGCATTTCCTGTCGGCGGCGGGGTGAAACTCAATCTGCCAGCTCATTTTGCGTTATATGGGGAAGGTTATTCGGCCCCGGAACAGCTGACCAACAGCGTCAAGAATTTCGTGGAAGCAAACGGCGGCGTCAGCTGGTCACCCTTGGGTCCATTGGTTTTAAAAGTGGGCTATCGCTATGCGGGTGTTGATGGCAAAGATGGACGTCCGGGTCATACCCTGATCGATGGTCCCTACATTGGGGGTGGCCTGACATTTTAATGTCGGATACCTATTCACTTTTGTGCGGTGAGGAAATTTTGCAGGTTAACTGACGCTTTCCTTACTCAACCTCTCGTCTCAACTCAGACGGGGATCACTGAGAAACAGATGATGAAATCTCTTATGCTGATGTTATTTAGTCTCTGTCTGACCGGATGCGTGCAGTACAAATGGGTCAAGCCTGACGCATCTGAGCAGCAGGAAACAATGGCAGAAACAGCCTGTCAGGCTCAGGCGCTGCGTGATTTGCCTCCTGACAATGTCGTTAGTAGTAAATACACCTCGAAAGACAGTAAATACAAAACCACTGACACCAATTACTCCACCAGCGACGCCAATGGAAGCCAGCGAGAGATATTGGTGAAAGATTGTATGTACAAAAAAGGCTGGCAACAGATTCAGGTTCAGCAATAACTCTATCAGAGCTGACCAGTTACTCCGTGGCCAGCTCTGATGAGATTTACCGGTTATGCTTAGATTGCCTTTCTGCATCATCCTTTTGCCGTTCAGCGCGCTGGCGCCGGCAGCGTTCCGAGCAATACAACACCTCGTCCCAACACCGTTCCCACTTTTTTCGCCATGACATCGGTTTGTTACATATTTTACAGTAGCGAACCGGCAGTGACTTTTTATTGCCTTTGAACACGTCAGTGCCCCCTGAAAAACCACTATGGCGCTGACAATAGCATAACGCTCATGCAGCGTAGCGCATTGTCTATTCAGATAAGCGATGGCAATGTTGCCGCAACGTGAGCCACCCGCTTTTTTGATGAGGCTTCACATTACCTGTTTATTTACTGCCCCTGCCCTTTAAACTGATATCGATCGTCGAAATTCTGAGTCGCCAGGATTATTCAACGCACTAGTACGCTAGCGCCGAATTAATTGCGGATGTTAACAATGTGCACTCCCTATGAAACCATCGGGATATCAGATCAGATTATTATTTAGCCTCTTACCCTCCGTTCTGTCTCAGGCTGGTGAAGTAAGTAACCAATAGACTGACGCATTAATACTGATTAATGGGTATTGCAGGCAACTGAGATCGCCAACATTGGCAGCGTCATCGGCGCATCAGGCAATAATGCGGGCGGATGATGCTGTTCAGGATCGCCTCATCCACTTGCTGCTTCATCAAACCTTTTCAGAGGATAAAAAAGTCATTACGTCCCCGAATAATCAATTCACGTTCAGGCCGTCACGCGCGATTCTTACCGGTTAGTATCCATTTGTTTGATTGTGCGTCTCTGCAGGCCATCAAAACTAATCAGCAACCCGGCCGATGCTGTTACTCGGGTAAGCCTGAATACTACACCAAAGATAAAAACATCTCATTATCAGCTGGTTACAGATACCTTCAATAAATCTGCAGCCTAAGGATTATTCTTTCGTAATTTTGCTTTCTGCTTTTTACATCACTATCAGGCTTAACCTCATCGTCATATCCACTCTGATCTGAGTGATAAGTCATAACGGTGTTTAACTGTCAGAACAAGGCAGGTAGGGGATTAGCGAAACGTCAGCACGGCTAAATCAGCGGGTAAGCCTGGAGAATCCATAACGTGACTAAATTATACAGCGTCATCAAATGATGCCTCTTTTGACATTTTGAGCGAAGAGCGTAAAAAAGAGTAACTTTACTTTTGTTTAAGGGTCATATGTTAATTACAGTTTAAACTCTCAGAAAAAGCGATTAATATGTCAGCGTTGAACTATCGGTTCTGTATTTTGATTCTTCGAAGGCAAGCACGTTAAAAAGCAGGTCTGACGAAAAGCATCAGCGTGAACCCGCTCTGTATTTATTATCTGAACATGACTATGGTGACTTTGATGAGTGACACTCTCAACAGCTTGAATAATATCCGTACCCTTCGCGCAAACGCTCGCGAGCTTGACCTTGCTGCCCTGGAAGAAATGCTGGAAAAACTGTCGGTTGTGGTCAGTGAGCGACGCGAAGAAACCCAGGCTTATGAAGCGGCTAATCGTGAAAAAGCTGAGAAACTGGCAAAATACCGTGAATTACTGTTGCAGGAAGGTATCGATCCTAACGAACTGTTAAATGGTATGCCGACTGCGCCAGCAGAGAAGAAAAAACGTGCGCCGCGTCCGGCTAAATATCAGTACACTGATGAAAATGGTGAAGTTAAGCAGTGGACAGGCCAGGGCCGCACCCCGTCTGCTATTAAATCAGCCATTGATGCCGGCAAATCACTGGATGATTTCCTGATTTAATTCAGGAGATATAAATGAAAAACCGCCCACTTTGATCAGGCGGTTTTTTCACCGTAAATCATCAGGCACAAGTATCCAATTACCGGCCAGCACTTACCTTTTCCTTCCGCGCCTTGTTATCATGAATCCATCCGTCATCCTGCTTAGGCATTATCCTGAACTCAATAACTGAAAAATCGGCAACCACACTACTGGTAATGTGTTCATTCCATTCCCACAGCCGCTTTATTTATTCCGTGGTTGCGTGTCACGGGCTGTGATAATTTCCAACCCGATCTGCTGACCATAAGAGAGCTCAAGCGTATTGCCATCAGGATCGGCAAAAAATGCCCAGTAACCCACTGGCGCATCAGATTGCTGCGCATCGCGTCGCAACACGCCTTCAAGCCGCGCGCGGGCAACTTTCTCATCTATTTCTTCACGGCTGGCGCAGGCTACGCCAACATGGCCAAATGGTCCCAGCGGGGTATCGTCACTGTTCTCAGGTTGCACCAGCACCAGTGCGAAAGGCCGGGTAAGATCCGACAGCCAGGCCACCTTTTGTGCTTCGGTAAGGCCAGGTTCACGCTGGTGTATCACCTGCATCCCGGCGTAACGCTGATAAAAATCCACACTCATTTCTAAATCGCGAACCTGTAACGCAAGATGAGTGAAACCTGTATCGTTTGACATAGCCACGCCCTGTTTAGCTTGAGCGATTACTCTGCCACAGATGCAATTCAGGATTTGATCACGGATGCTCAGCCGCTATGCTCTTCACACATGACCTGGTTACGCCCTGCTCGTTTAGCGCGATATAACGCCTCATCCGCGCGCTCTATCAGCGCCTGTTTCCCCTGTTGCGAATCAGAAGCAAAGCATACGGCGCAGCCTGCGCTCAGGGTAATGTGTTTTTGCGGCAGTTCAGTGGTGCGATGCGGTATTTCGAGCTGATTGACTGCTGCAATGATGGATTCAGCGAGGGTCAATGCTACTGACAACGGCTGTTCGGGCAGAATGATGGCAAACTCTTCACCACCATAGCGGGCTGTAAGTTCGTTTTTGCTCCGGGCGGTTTCCTTTAGAGTGATGGCAACTTTTTGCAGGCAGTCGTCACCGGCCACATGACCATAAGTGTCGTTGTAACATTTAAAATAATCGATATCTAACAGAATCAATGACATTGGCAGACCGCTAAGCGCCACGTTTTGCAGGCATTCAGTCAGCACCTGATCAAAATGGCGCCGGTTGGCAAGCCCCGTCAACCCGTCACTCTGTGCCAGATTTTCCAGTGCGCGATTAGCAGCGGTCAGCTCATCACGCAATCGCGTCAGCTCAAGCTGATAACGCAGCGTATGCCGTGCCTGACGCAGCACAAATGCGCCCAGTAAAAGAATAACAACCAGCAGAGCCAGGCTCAGAATCAGATCCTGTACCCAGCTTTTTACCCAGTGGTTAAAAAGCGCACGCTTGTCGTATCCTGCGGCAACCACCAGTGGATATCGCTGTGAGCGGACAAAACCAAAGATGCGTTTTTTACCATCGAGCGCAGCGGTCCACTGACCACTGCCTCTGTCCGCATGAGCCAGCATCTTCAGGAAAAGCGGACTCACTGAGAGGTTTTTGCCGATGTAGCTATCCGGCATCGGACGGGCGTAAAGCACCGTACTGTCTGCCAGCATCAGTACCAGCACATCTCCATCGCTGAGTTCATAGTAGCTATAGAAACGGCGGAAATAGTCCACTTTAATCGTAGCCAGTAAGACTCCCTTAAAACCGTTGAAAGCATCATTCACACGAAGCGTAACCGGGATCACCAGCTCGTGAGTGGTACGGCTGCGAAGCACCGGGCCAACATGCAGGTTATTTCTCGGGCTGGCCCGGTGATAATTGAAATATTCACGATCGGAATTATTAATGTCAGGCGGTGTTCTGCTCATGGATGTCGCTATCCACTTTCCCCGCGCGTCATAGTAGAACAAACCATGAAGTTGCGGCAGACGACTCTGCAACAGACGCATCGTCTGGCTTAGTGCCTCTCCGTCCACACCCGACGTAGCGATTTGCTGTTGTAGCTCGCGTTGTACTTCGCGTAATGAGAGTTCGGTTTGCAAAAACGTATCGTCTGCCTGGCGCGCCTGTGACAGCGAAAGATTTACCGCTGTATTTTCAGCTTTATCGACGGTTTCACTCCAGTCCTCCCGCAGCGTCCACAGATTTAAGCCAATCACCGCCACGGTGAGCAATACGCCTGAGAGTATAATACTTCTCAGCAACGGTGAGATTTTTAGCACTTGCTCATCATTTTTTCGGCGAAACTTCATGCCTGTCCTTAATAAACCCTGTTGACTGATTTAAGCACAGTTAATCAAAAGCAAAAAATACAAATCCCGCAATAACTCTTCGATAATGACAACTCAGCTTTAACCAGCATTTTTCGCTTAAATATTCTGCTTTACTGGCTCAAAAATCATCCTTAATGCAGAATTTGCAGCAAATAGAGCTACACTAATGCTTCAAAAATCAGGCGGGGAGATGTTACCCTTGCCGACTGAATAATTTGCACTTGATTGATTAACTTGAGTATTTGAGGAATATTTATGAATAAGAATCTTAGTAGTTTGAATAATATCCGCACGCTTCGTGCAGAGGCGCGAAATATGCCTTTAGATGTGCTGGAGGAGTTACGCCAGAAGTTAGAGACCGTAGTAAAAGAATGTCGTGAAGAGGAAAGCGCGCGGGAAGCAGAAGCCCGTGAGAAAGCGGAAAAACTGGCGTTCTATCATGAGTTATTACTGGAAGAAGGGATTAATCCAGCGGAGCTGATAAATAGCGCATCCCCCGCAGTAATCAGCAAAAAAAAACGCGCGAAGCGTCCGGCGAAATACCGTTATAGTGATGAAAATGGCCAGGTTCGTTACTGGACGGGTCAGGGCCGTACTCCTTCTGTAATTAAAGCGGCGATTGAAAACGGCCAGTCGCTGGATGAATTTCTGCTATAGCGGCGATAAATTCCTGCCGGAATGTTGACCGCCATTACGCGGGAAGCTTCCGGCATGCAAAGCCACAGGGCGCACACAGTCACCCAGGTCTGGTCACTCACCATCAGGCCCACTGTCTCATCGATAATCAACGGTAATGCGCCACGAAAGGTCTGGCGCTACTCGCTGGGAAAGACCTCAAATCGGGATTCAAAACGCTGACGAATTGAAACAGGCGAATCAAAAACCGATTTTTCTACTACAGTGCTGATGGAAGATGCCCTGACAGCAGTAATGCCTGCTGAAGTAATCAGACAATCGTCACGGGCAATAAAGGGCATTACTGTCGAGATGAACCTGCGGAAAACGCTCACAGAAGTCACGCTCAAATTCCCGGTGCGTGGCACCCTGATGCTGATCAAGCAACCCTGCATAAGCCCGTGAGTCTGCTGGCTGCTAAAAACGGCAGCAGAACCCTGGGAGCGAGCCATCGAATTAACTGAGTTGCAGGCTAATCCGGTGACACTGACTGGGCTGCAAAGCCCTCATTATGATCATGTCAGCCTGGTTCTTCGGCGCGGACCATCGCCGATGGTATAGAGATACGCCAGGCTATCAGATAGTTGCCGCATGGCACCGCAACAATGCAGAATGTTCTACAGCGAAATGGTTAAGCGTGGCAGCCAATGAGGTCATCGCTGCGGGGCTGGCTGATGGACTACTGGCAAAATAAAGATAAAAAAATGCCGCAGTTGGCTGCGGCATAACATGTCAGATTCGCATCAGAAATCGGCTTTCAAGACAACACGGTAATTGGCTTTACCAGCGCGAACGTGAGCCAGCGCTTTGTTGATGTCCGACATCGGGAAGAACTCAACCTGTGGGGCAATATCCGCACGAGAGGCGAGTCGCAGCAGCGAACGCAGCTGGCCTGGTGAGCCGGTTGATGAACCGGTCACTGCTTTGTCGCCCTGGATCAACTCAAAAGCATTGACTTCAATCGGCTTCATTACTGCACCCACGGTATGGAATTTACCTTGAGGTGCCAGCGCTGCGAAATACGGTTTCCAGTCCAGGTCGACCGCCACGGTGCTCAGGATCAGGTCAAATCGACCCGCCTGCTTCTTCAGGGCTTCAGGATCCCGACTGTTAACCACTTCATCTGCGCCCATATCCAGGATCGACTGCTTTTTATCCGGCGTTGAGCTGAATGCGACGACTTCGACACCCATAGCGTGCAGAATTTTGATCGCGATATGGCCCAGTCCGCCGATACCAATTACACCAACACGGCTGGTAACAGCGATGTTGCTCATAAGCAGCGGTTTAAACACGGTGATACCGCCACACAACAGCGGTCCCGCACTCGCCGCGTCCAGTTTTTCCGGCAGCGGGATAACCCATTGCCAGTCAGCCCGCAGCTTTTCGGCAAAGCCACCTTTATTCATGATGGTCGGGATGCTGCCCTGCTGACAGTTAACCTGCTCACCGTTGATACAGGCATCACAATGCTGACAGCTTTTGGCTGTCCAGCCAATTCCTACACGCTGGCCGACAGAGAGACCTTTGCTCCTGGCCGCTTCGCCCAGGGCAGAGACGCGGCCAATCACTTCATGTCCTGCAATCACCGGGAATTGAGAGATGCCCCACTCGTTGTCGATCATCGACAGATCTGAGTGGCAGACGCCACAATATTCGACCTGGACTTCGACTTCTTCGGCTGCCAGTTCGGCGGCATCGTACTCATAGAGTTCAAGGGCCTGGCCAGCCTGCATGGCTGCATAACTTTTAATTTTCATTCATACCTCTGCGTGGTTAATCACTGACAAGTGTAACAACTGAAAGCCCGGCTTGCCTGACCGTTGCGCTTACAGCGCACTTTTTTGTCTTTTGTGCTGATAAATCAGCCATTAACCTGCGCACCGGAGAGCGTCTGCAGCACCTTGAGTTGCGCAACAGCTTCCTGCATCGCATCCATTCCCTGCGTCAGTTCACGCAAGCTGCCGAGGTGCTTCGCAATATCAGCGCGCTCATGTCGGGTCTGCTGATTCATGGCAGCCAGCGTATCGGCCGCGTTGATGCTGCGCTCTGCCATCTGCGCGGCGGTTTGCGCCGAATCACTGGCCACCAGCCGGATACGTGAAATGGTGGAGACCGCCTCTCCAATGTTACTGGCCGTGGCTTCGGCCTGCTCTTTCGATGAGTGCGCCAGACGACGAACTTCGCCTGCGACCACCGCAAATCCCCGACCCGCCTCGCCTGCGCGTGCCGCTTCTACCGCGGCATTCAGCGCCAGTATGTTGGTCTGGAAAGCAATATTGCTGATGCCATGTGTAATCTCATTGATACCGTTGGAAATCTTTTCCAGATCGTCCAGACCATCATCCAGCCGGCCCTGCGCCTGCTGACTCTCAGTGGCGATATTGCTGATGTTACGGATGCTACTTTCTGCGAGACTCAGTGTTTCGCCCTGGCTCTGCGTGGCCGTCTCCAGCACAGGCAGCGCTTCCATCAGCGGTGTCAGTGCCTGCTGATAGTTGATAACCCGATCCAGTACCCGCGTCTGAATGCTGTTTAGCGCCTCCCAGCGTCGCAACGCCCGTTGCGCGTAATGTGCCGCATACCCAGCATACTCCACCGGAAACTGGCTCATCGCTTTGACGTCATGGTTGAAGAACACCAGTGCAGAGAGTGTCTGATTAATTGGCACGCCCAGAATTTCGCCAAAGCTGGAAAAACCGGCGGCGGCGATCCCTTTGAAGAAGTGGGCATTGTGCAGCTTATCGGCATTGCCGACCCGGCGCAGGATACAATCGTTCATCAGAATTGCCGCCGGTTTGCCATGCTGAGCGGTAAAAGCCTGCCACTCCTGCTGCGTCGCCTGTTTGAAGTCTTTCTCCTCCATCAGGAACAGACGATCACCAAACTCGAGGTCACAGAAAAACTGCACACCACCCGATTCAATTTTAGCGATCGAGCGGATAAAAAACTCGTCACCGACCTTAACGCCGAAGGTTAACCCCTTTAGCTGCTCGGTCAGTTGTGCTTCGTTGCAGTTAAGATGTTCACACAGCGCTGCAACAAACGGTTGCTGCTGGCCCTGGCGGTTAAACACGGAGGTTACGGTGCGCGCAATCGGATCGGCTTCGGCAATCAGCCAGCTCTGATCGCGTGGCGTAAAGTTCTGGCTTTTGAAGGGTGCAAAAGATTTTCCTGGCGCCATCTGACAGAACACGATCACAGCCTTGCCCTGTAGCACCTTTCCGCCGGTGCCAATCCAGGTGCCATCAAAGGTAATTTTGCCACCCGCTGAACCGCCAATAGCCAGGCAGGGAAAGCGCCCGCTGTTGTACCAGGCCTGCATCAGAAAGCCTTCTGACGCCGACAAGCCGTCGCAGTAAATCATGGCGAAAGTACGATCGGCCGAGAGCGGCATCCGCACCTGCAATCGCGCCAGCTCCTGCTGGATGGCAGTGATGCGCTGGCTGGCGGTCTGCGTATCGGTGACATGCAGATCGATAATATGCGTCTCATGACGGGCGATCAGACTGTCTGGCAACCAGAGATAGCTTCCCTCTGGGCCATTGCCCTCACAATAGGTACTCTGCTGTCGGCTACTGCTCAGCGCACCGTTAGAGGAGAGCGTCAGCACCGTCAGATCGGCGGAATTGAGGCGCTGCCAGGCCTGACTGACCCGCTGAAAATCGGCTTCAGGCGGCACAAAGGTCATCAGGATCCCGCCCGCACGAGAGCTTAAACCAATGGAGGCCAGTGAATCTGGCAACGCCCGACAATCGTAGGTACCGTTCGCTGGCTGACTGCTACGCATAAGACGGGCAACAGGCAGGCATCTTTTGATCGTCTCAAGGATCGACATATTATTTTCACTTTTATTTTAGTAGGTTGCGCAAAATTCGCGCTTTCTGGTATGTATAAAAGGAGGGCTAAAGGCAGGTCCGTTCGCGTTCAGAACTCGTCGCGAAGTGCCGGGTTCATCATTGATCGGCGCGCTCAACGCAAGTTGATTATCGCCAGTAGCGGGAAAACCTTTAACGATCGCTGCTGTTGGTTTTATGAATTTGTTTGTTAAATGTCAGTGGCATAACAAAAGCCAGAGTAGGAGTTCGCCGGGAAGTTATAAGGCTGGTCACTCTTGTTTACGGGCTGCGATGCTGACTCACCGGTGCGATTATAGTCATAGCAAATATCAATACAAAGGATGGCTCCAGGTACAATCAACATCCCTATTGATTATGACCCGAAGATGCGATCCTACGCTGCAATTCAGACATATGGGCGCGACTCCGTCCACTGCACGGCGCCTTATGCTCAAATGTGTTGCAGATAATGAACGTCTTTCTTTTAAGCAGGCGTTACGCCGTGACGAGTGGCGCTGGCAGTGTATTTCCCGAACCGTAGCCCATTGAACCCATTGCCTCCTGTTGTTCACCCTGCTGACGCCAGAACCAATCGCGCAGTGCCCCCGCGGCTGATCATAGATTTCAGGCTGTACATTTGCATAACCGAAGCGGGCGACTATGCTTCCTGATGTGACTAGCTAGTCCTTTTTATCTAATGGAACATTGATATGAGGTCTTCCTATGACACAACAGAAATACAGAGGTGGTGCCGGTAATTTTGCCAACGATCCAGAGCGTGCGAGCGAAGCTGGCAGTGCAGGAGGCAAAGTCAGTGGGGGCAATTTCAAAAACGATCATGAAAAAGCCAGGGAAGCCGGTCGGAAAGGAGGCAAGATTAGTCGCCGTCCTTCTAAGTAATTCTGAATAAAGCGCTTTAGGAAGTTTTACGCCATGGAGTGGCATCTCTCCCGTTATCGCTCCCCGATTTTCTAAGCTGTTTAGAATGCCCTGCATTACATTTAACGCTGATGTCTTACACAAAACGGTAAATGCTTATGTCTTTCACATATCTTTCTGATTTGTAAGTCTTTATCGGCGGGATGTTAATGATTAATGCAGCGGGGCATTGACCTGGTATTTAGCGGAATGGAAGAGATGATCGATGGCGCATAAAACCCTGTCTGAGATAAAAGGCAGATTAACGCAAGGAGATGGTTTTCAGATGAGTTCTCCTTCTGTTCCATTGTGAGATATATTGGCTGCATTATCGTGAAATTTTCTCTGCATAACAGGTAACCCCGGCAATGGCTCTGATCCCCAAAAATTACTCACGGCTGGAAAGCGGCTATCGTGAGAAAGCACTTAAAATCTATCCATGGGTTTGCGGACGCTGCTCACGCGAGTTTGTTTATTCAAACCTGCGCGAGTTGACGGTTCACCATATCGATCATGACCATACCAACAATCCGGAAGATGGCAGTAACTGGGAGCTATTGTGTCTCTATTGTCATGATCACGAGCATTCAAAGTACACCGAGGCTGACCAGTATGGCACCCGCGTGGTGGCAGGCGAAGATGCACAAAAAGATGTGGGTGAAGCTACGTACAATCCGTTTGCTGACCTAAAGTCGATGCTTAATAAGAAGAAATAATCCCCGAACTTTCAGACTGTCAGGCCTTTTCAATACGGTCTGGCAGGCTCATTCCCGACCCTGATGCATAACTCCCCTCGCACTGACACACCTGCTTAGCGCTATCGAGGTTAACGCAGAGAGCGACTTCGTCATGAAATCCGCGTTCTTTAAGTATAGCGGTTCACAATCGAAATCTTTCTGACTCGCAATCAGCGCCATTTTCGGACCACATTAACTGCAAATAAGAAATACCACCGGCTTACATTGAGTGATCATGGGCTCGCATTTATCCTGCCCGGCTCATAACCCATTTTGCCGGGCTCACAATAATTGAAAATGGATTTTATGTTGGAAAAAAAACGGTAACACGCTGGTTACCGTAAGTAATGATTCATTTGACGGGTTTATTTTGCAAGACTTTCGGCGATCATTCCCGGATCGGCTACCTCAGATACAATAATCAATGCATCAATACCCCAACTTTCTGCATAATCTTTTCCGGGGAATTCTTGTTCGTAGATGAGTTTATCTGATGTGCTGTATTTCCAGACATTACCCGCAAACCATGAACAATTATTCAGTGCACTGTATACACCATGTCGACCTTTGGCTGGTTTTTTCCCCATAGCTGCCCCAATAAGATCACTAACGACATTCAGACCCGGGATGATTAACTTTTCCAGCCTTTCAATACCCGTGGCATCGATTGGAACAATACGCTGGTAAGCAAACCCTCTCTGCGGAGTATCGTTGGTTTCGCCATTAGTATCACCGTTATGTACATAACCAAACTCATCGTGATAAGCATAAGTATCGCAATCACCCTCAACTTCACTGTGAAAAATGATGATCCAGGCATGTCCGAAACTCCCACCCCCAAACATACTGCCCAGGGCTGCCATGACTTGTTTTCCTCTTTCGTCCTTATCATCAGGGTACTTTGCAGCGACTTCATTTGCAGTTTTGATAACTGCATCCAAATCAGTTCGTTCCGCTGTTCGGTTGGTCCGGATACAAATCTGAGGATATCCAACAGAAGGATCGCCAGTTGGATTTGTATGTGAGGGATCAGTGTCACCCAATTTAACACTCTCAATACTTTCTCGATTCATTTTAGTTCCTCTCTTATCTATTCCTTAACAAGGAAAAACTTTTCATTGATTGAATACAAACAAGAACAAAGCATATTCTTGTTAAGAAAGTATTTTATTCCAAAGTATATTTTGAAGGTAGCTCAATGGAATTGGTTTTTTATAAGCCAACCCAAAACAGTCAATCCGGTGAGGAAGTCCTCCTGTCTCATTTATTTTTTATCGCATCGCGGTGCTACATTTGCCTTATTAAAGTCAGACACGACCGTTTTCATCATTATGGTGCTCACGGCTATGCCCGTGTTCAACCCGAGAACAGAACCTTACCCTTAAGACACAAATTGTCCGTGCTACCGGTCGTAAAATCCTTCGTGCAGAAAAAGCCAGCGGAAGCCGCCGAACCGGAAGATATTCTGACGACCAAAGCGGTTGACCTGCTGGCGATGGAAACAGGATACCAGACAGGTGAAAAGCCGATGACCGCCACACAGGTTGAATCCGTGCTGTCAGGTCAGCTGGATTATCTGGAACCGGCGCTCACGCGGCATGGTTACCGGCTGATGGATAGGGTGGAGCAGTTCGATGCAAAACCTGCTGAAACCAGGGCCTTATTTAACAATCAGTTAGACCCTGCCCGCACCGCCGAGCTACGCGAAAAAAGGCTGGCAGTCGGTTTGCCAATATGACGATGTTGATTTGCAGTTATTGTGAGCCCGGCAAAGTGAATTGCGAGCTGCTACATTTCGGCTCCAGGCTGAAGACAACGGTCACACACGATTGCTGCGATAATGCCGCCGGCAGCCACCCTGAGGTAGCATCGTATACACTACAGTGCTGAAAACAGCTTCATAAACGATCGTCTCTTTTTTACCTGCGCTGATGTTCAGCGCCCAACCGGAAAACTGCCATGTTTCACCTGATTTTCAGCTTACCCAGCTGGTATGTTATCGCGCGCGTCATTATTCCCTTGTCCCTGCCACTGGCTATAAAAATCCTGCTCTCAGCACTGGCGCTGCTGGCCTCACAGTATCTGCTGGTAAGCCGGTTCACCTCGGGTGGGATCTTCTCCGCTGAAATGCCCCGCATCATCATCATTCTATTTAACTGGGCATACAGCACCGTGCTGCTGCTGGCACTGCTTCAGATGCTGATGGATGCGGTCATGCTGCTCGCCCTGCTGTTACGTCATCCGCTGGAACTGGTTCCCGGTGTTCGCTATCTGACCGTGGTGCTGGCGATGGCGCTGGCTGCCTTTGGGGTACAGCAGGCAATACGGGTGCCGCCAGTCAAAGAGGTGACGCTGATGCTGCCTAACCTGCCAGCTGAGTTCGAGGGCTATCAGCTCCTGCAGCTGACCGACCTGCACATCACCCGATTGTTCAACGCTGCCTGGACCGCCGCAATGGTCGAACGGGCAATGGCTCTCAAAGCCGACCTGATTGTGGTCACAGGCGATGTGATCGATGGCAGTCTGGCGCATCGACGGCATGACGTTGCGCCGTTGCGCGGGCTTGCCGCACCCGACGGAGTATGGGCCATCACCGGCAACCACGAATATTTCTTCCACCAGGCGATCTGGACGGCACATCTGGCCTCACTGGGGCTGCAACCTCTGCTCAACAGCCATACCGTTATCCAGCGTGGAACAGCAAAACTGGTGATTGCAGGCCTGCCGGACGCCTCTGCACCCGGCAGAAACGCGACCGGCCCGAACCTGACCCACGCGCTGGAACAGGCGCCTGAAAACGCACCCGTGATTCTACTGGATCACCAGCCACGCAATGCACGCCAGAACGCAGCGCAAGGCGTGGATGTGCAGCTCTCTGGCCACACGCATGGCGGCCTGATTATCGGGCTGGACCGGCTGTTTGCTAAACCCAACGCCGGGTTTGTTTCCGGGCTTTATCAGGTCGGCGGGATGCAGCTCTATGTGAATAACGGTACTGCGCTGTGGCCAGGCATGGCGGTCAGGCTGGGCCGTCCCTCGGAACTGACGCGGATTACCCTGTGTCGCCAGCCGTAATCGTGTGACGAAACAGCATCAGGAAAGTGCGGTTTTCGCAGGTGTGCATAAGCTTGTGTGAGACAAAGGAGATCACCATGACGATGTTATGTACGGCCTGCGGTACCGCTTATCCCACTCAGCCCCCTCATCAGCATTGTAAAATCTGTGATGATGAACGTCAGTACGTTCCGGCAGCGGGTCAGCGCTGGATCGCATTTGATGCGTTGCGCGCCAGTCATGCCAATAAGTGGACGGCCCACAGCGATGCACTGTTAAGCCTTAAAACTGTGCCTGAATTTGCAATCAACCAGCGCGCATTTCTGCTGCGTACGCCGCACGGCAACGTACTGTGGGATTGCATTGCCAATCTAGATGACGCTACATACACGCTGATCGCGGCACTCGGCGGCATTGATGCTATCGCGATTTCGCATCCGCATTACTACACCACCATGCAGGCGTGGGCTGAGGCGTTTAGTGCACCCATCCATCTGCATGCCCGGGATCGGCAATGGATTGTGCGGGAGAGTCCGCATATCCAGCTATGGCAGGGAGAGTCAATGACGCTGATGCCCTCTGTGATGCTGTTACGGCTGGGAGGCCATTTTCCGGGTGGCAGCGTGCTGCACTGGGACGAGGGCGAAGGAGTCATTCTGGCGGGGGATATTATTCAGGTCACGCCGGGGGCGCATGGCGTATCGTTTATGTGGAGCTACCCGAACATGCTGCCGCTGTCAGCCGCCACGGTAGGCGACATTCTGCATCGGCTCTCCGGCATAAAGTTTGGACAGCTTCATGGCGCGTTTGAAGGTCAGGATATCTATCAGCAGGCAAAAGAGACAGTCATGCGGTCGGGAGAGAAATATCTCGCCTGTCTTCAGGATCATCAGGCGTAGTGGACGATCAACGCGGAGAAGAGAACAGCCGCCCACAGGTGGCGGCTGTTTTAACGTCATTATGTGGTCTGGAACACCGCAACCATGGTACGTAACTGTCCTGCGCGCGAGGCCAGCTCCTCAGCAGAGGTGGCAGACTCTTCGACCAGTACGGCGTTCTGCTGCGTGACCTGATCCATCTGGTTCACCGCAATGTTGACCTGCGAGATACCACTGCTCTGCTCCTCGGATGAAGAAGAGATATCGCGCATAAGCTGCGAGGTCTGCTCAATGGCGCTGACGCTCTGTTTTACCTTATCACCAGCGTTTTGCGCCATCGCGATCCCTTCCTGGGCATGATTCACCGACTGTTCAATCAGACTCTTGATCTCTTTAGCGGCACTGGCTGAGCGCTGTGCCAGTGCCCGCACTTCTGACGCGACAACCGCAAAGCCTTTGCCCTGCTCACCGGCACGTGCTGCTTCTACCGCTGCATTCAGCGCCAGAATGTTGGTCTGGAAGGCGATGCTATCAATGACCGAAGTAATCTCTTCAATCTGGCCCGAGCTGCCACGGATTTTATGCATGGTTTGCATTACCGAATCCATCGCCGCACCGCTTAACAGGGCCGCCTGCGTGGCCGACTCCGCGCGGACAGAGGCAAAGCGCGTGTTATCCGCATTCTGCTGAATGATTGCCGCCAGTTGCTCCATGCTGGCCGCCGTCTCAGCCAGCGAAGCTGCCTGCTGTTCGGTGCGCGACGAGAGGTCACCATTGCCACGGGCAATCTCTTCCGAGGAGTTGGCGATGGTAGACGCATTACCTTTGATATCGGAAACCAGCTGGGCAAGACGCTGCTGCATCCGCATCAACGCACTCAGCAGCTCAGCCATCTCATTACTGCCGGAAATGGTCAGCTGTGCCGTCAGATCACCGGCTGCCACACGACTGGCAACTTCAACCGCCTCTTTAACCGGACGGGTAACAGAACGAGTGATCATGGCTGCCAGTAAGATTGACAGCAGCGCAATCGCCAGCAGGCCAGCCAGCAGCAGATACTGTGCCTGACGACGCTCATCGATTTGTGATTGCAATAGCGCCTGCAGGCGGCCGCTACTCTGGTTGCCAAGCCCGACGTAGCGGTTAATCGCCTCGGTAAAGACTCTGACATATTCCACCGGCGAAATGGTGATCTGTCCCGTTACGATGGCACCTTCAGCCAGCTGCAATGCACTCAGCACCTGCTGTTTCGCATTCAGCGTCAGATCACCAAAGGTGCTCTTGAGATCGGGTTCAATAGTAAACACCTTATCCATATTACTGCTGAACTGCGACAGTGCTATTTTGCCATTATCAATCTGAAATGCCAGACGGCTGCGATCGGCATCAGATACTTTACCGCTGGCAATCAGCGAAGCGCCGTTTCCGCGAATCTGGCCCAGCGTTTCAGTGAGCAGCGGCAACCGGCCAAAAATGCTGACGATCAGTTGATAGGTATTTAAATCGGCATCCAGTGACAGTTGGTAAAAATCCAGCACATCCTGATTGGTGTCCAGCACAACCTGAATCAGATGAGTATGCTGTGTCAGGCTGCTCGCCAGTGTCAGTCGCCCGCCATTCAGATCCTCCTGTAACTGACGCCACTCCTGATTGACCTGCTCAAGCCGCTTTAATGGCTGCGCCTGCTCATCGCTTTGACGCAAATCGGCAGTAATGCTCTCAGACAAACTATTAATCTGTGTCACCAACGCCATCCGCGGCGGGTTATCCGGTTTGTTCTGACCAATCGCGATTGCGCTTTCAGCCCGATGACGCTGTAGCAGGTTCAGTAGCTGAAGAACTTTTTTCTCAACCGGAATACCGGTGAGTTCAACTTTCTTTGTGTCAATAAGCTGGTTACCGGTCTGGATAAACAGAAAGGTAGGTAAAATAAACAGCACCAGCGCAAAGGATCCCAGTAACAGGAACTTCGCTGGCAAATTAATCCGGTCGAGTATTTTTTTCATTCTTTTCCGCTCTGATGTATGAGGCGTGCTGGTGATTTAATGCACAAAAAAGTTGTGTAATTTTATTATTTTCACGATTTTTTCATTTATGCCCGAAGGCTGATTTCATTCAACACTCAGCCGCCAGAAGGCAATGAATCTCACATGGTTAAATATATAGCCAGATCACAACACCCGAGAGTATAGATTGTGAATGGTTATTTTACAGTGAATAAATAGACGATAATTATTGCAGGATAAATCTAAGGCAAATTATAAAATAACCTTATAAATTAGAAAGATAAAATTAAAATACCGCTTAAAAAAATAAAGCCGTTAGCCAGACTTTAGCATCACTGCTTTGAAAAAAATAAATTAAAGTAAACCCTGTCGCAGCCGATAACCGACATTCTGGTTTTATCTGAATAGACTACCATTACGTTCATCGCCCTGCTTTTAAATTTCGCACTAATCAAAACCCCCTAATAAAATAACGCTAAATAGTTATATCCGTGTCAGCGCATAAATGAAATCGTTTTCATTTCGATTAAAAAAATCACCGCTCTGAGATGAAGAGTAATAATAAGCAAAAAAAAGCCTCTACTGCGTAGAGGCTTTTCAGACCGGGTTTAACGTTTAAAAGCTTTCCCAGTTTGCTTTGTTCAGATCAACACTCTGCCGCTCAGACTGGGGGGTTTTCAATGCCGGACGAAACGCTGCAGCAGGCTGCTGTGCCGACAGGTGGGTTGCGTTTTCAACAGTAAAGGTTGCCACCAGTGCCGACAGCGTTCCGGCCTGTTCCTGCAGCGACTTAGAGGCGGATGAAGCTTCTTCCACCAACGAGGCGTTTTGCTGCGTCACTTCATCCATTTGCCCAATCGCCTGATGAACCTGCTCAATGCCTTTGCTCTGCTCAGAAGTGGCTGCCGCAATTTCATTGACCAGATCGGCCACCTGCTGAATCGCCTGACGGACATTCTCACTGTTTGATCCTACGCCGCTTGCCTGCTCTAAACCATGTTCCACCTGTGAAACCGACGTTGAGATTAGATCTTTGATTTCGCGCGCGGCAGACGAGGATCGCTGCGCCAGATTACGCACTTCAGAGGCGACAACGGCGAAGCCACGACCATGTTCGCCCGCACGTGCTGCTTCGACTGCTGCGTTAAGTGCCAGAATATTCGTCTGAAACGCAATGCCCTCAATCAGCCCAGTGATTTCAGAGATTTTGGCAGAACTGCCACGGATCTCATCCATGGTGCTAAGCATCTGCTTCACTGCCGTGCCATTCTGGATCGACATGTGGTTGGCGTTATTCGCCAGGCTACTGGCCTGATGCGCACCTTCTGAGTTCTGACGTACCGTTTCGCTCAGCGTTGCCATGCTGGCAGATGTCTGCTCCAGTGACGCCGCCTGTTCTTCAGTGCGCGCAGAGAGATCTTCGTTGCCCGCGGCAATCTGCGTTGCGCCGGTACTGACCGATTGTGCGGCGTGACTGACCGAGAGCAGCGTGTCAGAAACTCGCGCCAGCAACTGGTTAAACGCCATCGCCGTTTTGCCGATCTCATCCTTACTGGTGACTTCCGCGGTATGGGTCAGGTCGAGGGTATGACTCACCTGCGTCATAGTATTGACCATACCAGTGAGGTTCTTTTTGATCCCGAGGATAACCTTGACCGAGAAGGCTGCCAGTAACAGAATCACCAGTAACGATCCGCCCGACATGGCCCAAAGTGTCTGAGAGTAAACGCGCTTGTTCTCAACCCTGAGTTGTTCACCAATAGCGATATTTAGCTGAATCTGACGGGTAAAATCTGCTTCCATTTTACGGTTTGCGGCTCCGATTCCGTTTTCACCCTGCAGAAGCGGGAGCGATACCAAATCATTTTGCGCGCGCGATGCAGCAAGAAAAGCCGGTAGTGCATTACGAACGGCATCCAGATTTTTATAGGCCTGCTCGGTCATCGCCTTGTCTTCATCACTGGATATGTCATTCGCCATATAATAATCATCTAGAGACTTAATCTGCTGAAGCAGATTCTCAATACGCTCTTCCTCAGCCGGCAGTTTCGAGGCATCGGTGATGCTCTGATGACGATATAAAGCAACACCCAGTTGGTTGGTGGCACTGATCGATTTATTAAGATCGCGAATGCTGGGAATCGCGTTCGCCTGTACATATTCGAAACGGGCTTGAAAACCCGAAATGACTGATAAAGAGATAATCACCAGCGCAATCAGCGACATTGCAAGCAGTGAGAAAATCAATACCAGACGCTGTGTAATAGTCATAAACGCCTCAGGGAAGAAAATTATTTTGAAAAATTTTTTAAAGCTGGATCGTTCTTATCGGCGACAGCACGCGGGCCTTTAATCAATAACGGGAAATATATTTTTTCCTTTTTCCTTGCGCCTAACACAGCGTGAACTATGCAAAATAAGAGTCTGCATTTATTTAATTTTATTTTGATACATCTTTTTACATCCTTTCATCATCTAACAATCTGGCCTCCTGCACGCTGGATGTTCTCCAGTGACGTATGGTCAGAATTTACCGTTGGTAGTGATTCATTGAAATCTGATGATTAGCCCGCTAATTCAACAGTGGTGCTGACGATAATCGATTAAGCAAAGTACATTAAGATACAGGATGATGTTGCAGCGAAATCAACAGCAGCAGGGTTTATGATCACAGTAAAGCAGCATGCCCCCTATTCGACAAAATACCAGAATGGCGGCTTGTCATCAGAATCTCTGATAAGACGGTGGATAGCTGTCCGCCGGATCATGCGTCCCTGCCTGAAATTTTAGCCATTTGCGGCAGGGCCAGATTAAATCAGTGAGATCACTGGCGGAATGCTGAATCTGGTCTATGCTCACTGGCCCGACCAGGCTTTCGTCTGTTGGATCGCAATAACGCTTAAAATAAAAAAAGGTAGTCATCATGGATTTAACCACATTTGAAACCAGAACCGGTCTTTGGCCACACATGCAGTTTACAGATGTTGAATATGAAGTGTGCAGCGCTGGCGTTGAGATCTATGCTATTGATGTTAGTCGCCAGACCAAGAGTAAGCTGTTTATCTGTCGTGTCGCACACGAACAGCAGGCGGCATCGCTGACTGCACAGTTCAAAGAGTGGTTGCCAAAGTTAAAGCTTAAAAAACGCAAAGTCGCACTAAATCTGGCGCGCATGGCGTGCGAAAAGAGCTATCCCGCGAATCCTAAATTTCAAGATCGATCTGACATGCGTCGAAACACGTCCAGGTTCTGATGCCTGCTTCAGCCTGAACCTATGACAAGGGGCAGGCTGTTCTGCTCTGCGGCTCCGTAGCACGTTTTAATCGCGTACAGCAGGAACCTGGAACACGCGGCAATCCCCGGGTTCCAGCGAGATATCTTTGAAAGTCGTGATATGCATTTCTATCCAGGTGTTCGCGGCCCGAAGTGTGTGCGGTGAGTTGCGTTGTTCCAGTTGTGCCACAAAATCCCTTGTACTCACCGTGCACTGACCTGTGCCATCCCGCCTCATCGCCTCTCTGAATGCTGTCCAGACCTCATCATCCTTTGACATGTTATTAACCTCACAACGGCGCCTGATTCAAAAAACTGTATGTATAAACAGTATAAGCATTCCCTTAAGGGGTCAAGTCTGCTCTTTTAACCTCGTTCAGGTTGCTGCGCGACACCTGAATCCCGGCCACTTTTAATAGAACCTGCAGGCAAAGCGGGACTTTAATCCTAATCTTAGAAATCGTTTTCATATCTGATTAAGCTACTGATTAAAAACATGATTACATATTGTTAGTATTTTAATTGTTTGATATCTAACTAAAAAAATCGTTAATCATAGCGGCATCAGCATCGGTTTTGCCCTATCTTTAAATGGCTCTGTAACGAAATCCACTTCTGTTACAAAGTGATCTGACTCCTACCCTTGCCCCCTTTTACAGGGGGCACTTTTTCAGATAACTCAGATGTCGACACCTGCTTGTCTCTGCAGACAGCCCATATTCAGGCGTTTCGGGCAAATCTGTTGATGAAATGAAAGGAGGCGTATCTGGAATAGTCATGGATTTTTAATCCTGATATGTCATTAGCTGAGCTGACGTTACTAAGGTGTCCAAAACAGCTGCTTGACGATCAAGACAATTCTTAAAATATCAGAGAAGAAAATTTTTACCTGCTTAAAAAGCCCACCAGCATAAACAGGGTAAAGAGAAAAAAAACGTGTTAAAACCAGGCACGACAGATTGACCGGAGCCTTATAAGGGATGCCGTAACGTTATAATAATGCATTCTATCCGCTGTTCGCCCCCGCTATGCCGGGAACTTTCCGTTCCCCTTCATTTTTTCGCCAGAATATGGTCGCAAAGCGAGCTGTTGTGCTGATTCTTAAATCATAAGGTATCGTCTGGACCCATAGCCAGATTAATGCCGCAAGCACAAAGCCATATTGACCGCAGTTGTGCCCTTTACCATCAATATTTGTATGGTATGTTAAATTGGTAACTTCCTGTCATGTGAGTCTACTTATGCTCTCCACTCTAATTTACCGTAGCCAGCTTGCGGAGTCTGTCTCACCAGAGAGATTGAAGGCGCTGGTGGAGCGCGCCAGTATCAGGAATACCGAGGTTGAAGTCACCGGGATCCTGCTCTATGACGGGCAGCACTTTTTTCAGGTGCTGGAAGGTAACGTTAACAACGTTCACACGGTTTTTCAGCGTATTAGTCAGGATGAACGGCACTTTAACGTGATTGAACTGATGTGGGATTATGCCCCTGCACGTCGGTTCGGCCATACCGGTATGGCCTTATTTGATTTGCGTGACTATGAGAAGCACAGCGTGGTGGATGCTCTGCTTAAACGGGTCACTCTGAACGATGAAAGGATTCGACCTGATCGGGTAGTAAAGTTCCTGCGCTCATTCGTCGAGGGACGGGATAAAGAGACGTTTATCCGGATTGACCCTGCCAGCCAGTGGACGCTGACCCCCCCCCTCCCCTCCACGACTCAGCCATCCTGGCAACCGGCACCGGAGCAGCGCTGCGAATTTGCGCTACAGCCTATTGTGGATCCATCAAATCGTCGGATCGTTTCTTGTGAAGCACTGATACGCGGCAAGTGCGGTGCATCACCCGCCGAGTATTTTTCACAGCTGCATGAAACTGAGCGCTATCAGGCCGATCTGCACTCTAAAACCTACGCTTTCCAGCTTGCCAGCCATCTGGGACTGCAGGAGCAGACGCTCTCCGTCAACCTGCTGCCCATGTCGCTGGTGGTGATAGACGATGCCGTTGAACATCTCATCCAGCAGATAAGACAGCAGGGTTTACGGCCGGAGCAGGTGGTGGTTGAAGTGACCGAAGACGAGATCATCTCGCGCTTTGACGCATTTCAGTTCGCTGTACAGCAACTGAAAGCAGCCGGAATCAGTCTGGCGCTAGACGATTTTGGTGCCGGTTTCGCAGGCCTGTCGCTGTTAGCCGATTTCCAGCCCGACAAAGTTAAAATTGATCGTAAGCTAATCACCGATATCCACCGCAGCGGCCCGCGTCAGGCGATTGTAAGAGCCATCCTTAAATGCTGCCAGGCGCTGGAAATTACGGTCATTGCCGAAGGCGTTGAAAAAATTGAAGAGTGGCTCTGGCTGGAAGGTGCCGGGGTACACTATTTCCAGGGCTTTCTGTTTGCGCGCCCTGCCCTTAACGCCTTGCCTGCAGTGAGCTGGCCAGCCCGACGCCCGGCATAATGACAGCCGAGATTATCCTTTTTCTGCCTCCCCTTTTGCTCATAGTTTGATGCGGCTCACACCGCTTCGCTGCAAAAAGCAAAAGCTGTGCCATGCTTGATCCATCTGACAGCCATCAGGCAAAACAGATATTCATCAGGTCCCTGGATAATAATCGGAAATGGGAGATTCACCATGAACGAAGATCGCATTGGCGGTAACTGGAAGCAGTTCAAAGGTAAGGTCAAGGAAAAATGGGGCGATCTCACGGATGATGATATGACCGTTGTAGAAGGGAAACGTGATCAGCTGGTCGGTAAAATTCAGGAACGCTATGGCTACGAGAAAGATCGTGCCGAAAAAGAAGTGAAAGAGTGGGAAGATTCCAATAAGTACCACTGGTAACCTCTTCTTTACCGCCGGGTGTCTCTGCGCCCGGCACCTGCCCTGCCTCCTCCCTGTTTAGTCACCTCTATCTGCTGACATCTTAGTTCCTGATGCGGAGAGAGATTATGGAAATGATTGTTTCTTTATTTATCCCCGGCGCGCATACTGCGTCAATCTTCCCTGATCGTGGGGTCTCAAAGCCGTCCGGATATTATCTATGCCTCAGCACTCTACTGACACCGTATGTGGTCTCGTCGGTGTTCTTCCTGAAACCCTGCGCCGCTGGCGTCGTGCCGGACTGATAACGCCGCCTGGTCCTGCTGGCTACTCAGATAGTCAGCTCACGCGCGCGCTCTATGTACGTGAAATGACCTCTGGAGGCCATACGCTGTTTGACATCCATGCGGTACTGAACTGGCCCCACGTGGCGCTCCCTGGCGGCTGGGCCTGCCGGGAGGAGGATATGTTACAACTGCTGTCGAATAATCCGGACGCAGATGTCGATCGCGAACTGGAAATCATGAATACCGATTACTGTGCCGATGATTATGTTAATCGCTACCTGCGACCGCTCAACCTCTGGCTGCGCACTGACCTCAGCGAAGGTGCGGCTCTGCGTCAGCAGCGCTTTCATACTGCGGTTGTCGCACAATGGAAGCGCCTGGCGCTGGCCGCCCGACGACGCAGCACCGTACCGCTGTTTCTTGAAGCTGTCAGCGTCACGGATGAAACAGAGATCTGGATGGAAGCAATACGGCTTAATGGTCAGGGTTTTCGGGTTGAAGTTGCTGCCATTGCGTCAGGCGTTCCCGCCGTGGCGAACCAGCGCTTTGAGCATCATCTGATGTGGTGTGGTGATGGTATCAGTGAATCGATGAAAACCGCATTTCTCTCCAGTCTTGAGGCGGGAGAACCGATCATGCTGACCGGAACGAATACTGGCTTACCGTCGCAAATCAGCCTTATAACTGCCAACGCCTGACCCCGCTTGACCTTCTTCCCTGCCAGTCATGAAAAAAGCGGTAACAGCCTGATTCGTTTCCGCCCTGTTCAAATGACTGATGTTCAAGAGTGCGCAGAACACCGATTGCAATTAGGGTTCCGCGTGGTTTCCCGCTCTCCAGTATTTAGCTCACTCTCTCGTTTATGCTCTTTCCAGCCGGATGCGCCGACGGTTAGCGCATAGCGATTATCCTCAACCCGCTGCAGAACGTAAGCAGGTACGGATGGTACCGACCTGTCGCCAGTAAGCTGGCTGAACAATTTATCGATACGATTAAAGCGGTGTGAAAGAACAGAATCAGCCAGCAAAAGGAAACAGAAAATTGTTGTACTGACCTGGTGATAATCGCCTGCACAGGCTTATCCAACAATTCATCTGACCAGTGTCATTGTTCCGATCATCCCCATAAATAGAGGTCAGTCTTCAGGTTAGAAAATAGAATTTTTTGCTAAAACAAACAGCTGGTTACTACAGGAAATACATTCCAGGGTATTAACTCAGCCGCTATTTTTTGATCTGTGGCGCAAGAACGAAATGAGGATGACAGCCAGCCAGTAATAACAGCAGCTCATATTCACCCTGACTTAATAATGTCGGGTTACCTGCAGCTTCTTTGGTTTGCCAGACTCGCAGGCTAAGGTCAAAACGCTCAGCGGCACTCTGCTGTGAGAGCCCGGCGGCAAGACGAAGTTCACGCACGTTACTCTGAACAATCACAGGCGACTGGGGGGGACGATTAACCAAAGAAACACTCCTTTAACATGATGAAAACGCAAAAGCACAGAGCTTCGCGATCAATAAAAGCGCAACGCTCTGAAAGCGGCCAGGGCCAAAAGACCAGAGAATAATTGACTATTTTAAATAAATGTCAAATTCCAGGCTTAGAAATCGTACATATTTTTTTAATAAGCGAAGCGGCATATTTCGTCCTGACGGCAACTTTTCTATTTCCTTAGAGTGCTTTATTCCGCCTGCCAGGAATTATCCTGATATTTGCCTTAAGGACCATTCAGGGATTAATCCGCTACCTCAATGCCTATTTATTCATCAGGATAGATGCTTAGCCTGAGGCTCCTGTTCAGGCGCATCATTCTAACCAGAGGAGGATAATTAATGAAAAATCCTATCCAGCGTCGCTCGCCCGACGATCTGTCGCATGTGGAAATTCGTGAACAGTGGCAGATCACCTACTGGACCCAGGAACTGAGGACGACACAGGAAAGGCTGACCCGCGCAATCCGTGAGCGAGGGCCGCTAACCGAAGAGGTACGTGACTGGCTGGAGCAAAACCCGCCGCCACGTCGTCCGATACAGTCTCCAGACAGCATCAAAGGTTAAGTTGATGGCTGACTCTGGCGCTGGGTTACGGCCAGTCTTACGGTGGATTGACCTGAATCAGCCGGGGCGCGCTGACAGGTCATATCTGCCGCCCTGCGCCCTCCCCCTATTTCCCTTATTTTTTAGTCAGTTACGATTAGCGACCCTGCCTCTGATAGCAGACCTGTTTCACAGCAAAATTCTCTTAGAAACACGCTTTATTCATCCCGAATACTTATTCATTTCCTGACATAAAATAAACATTATCAATACTGAAAACCCTCTCCTGCATATATAAAATGAACACATAAAGATAATCAGACGGTTCTTCGATTAAATTTTCGAATCGTAAACCTCCCTTTAATGCGTTAAAGAAAATATTAAGAGACACCCGCTGCATACTCCCTTATCATCCGGGTGAAAATAAAAAATCAAGCCATATTTCCTGTCGCCCGAAACACATTTCGCTCCGGACAGTTTCCTTTTTTCGCTCCGTAATCAGCCGGTGCGGGGGTTCTACACACATGCTAAACAATTTAGACGGCGACAACGAACGCCGAAGCCGTGCCTTACAGGCGCTGCGTGACCCTGATGAAAGTCGCGATGAGGTTCTCCGGAAGTTTGTCCGGTTAGCCAGTCAGGCTCTGGGTATTCCGGGCAGTTTTATATCGGTGCTGGATGATGAGTTTCAGACCGTCCGGGCGTCACACAATTTTGATCTGCAACGCTCAACGCGTGCGGACTCGCTCTGCCGCCATGTGGTTGACAGCGACAGTGCCGTGATCGTCCCTGATACTTATCACGATGCGCGTTTTGTCACACATCCCCTGATCACCGGCTCACCCTTTATTCGCTTTTATGTCGGTGTGCCACTGAAAACCCGCGACGGCATTATTCTGGGAACGCTTTGTGTTACCGATACCGAGCCGCATGCGTTTGCCAGTGATCAGGTGACGACATTAACGCTGCTCTCCACATTGATCATGTCCTTTCTTGAAGCCTGGCACTCGGCGGGTTTTACCGATCCGGTGACCGGGCTGCCTAACCGTCAGCGCCTGATACGTGATTTGCAGTATCTGGCGGTGGCCGGCGATACCACTCCACGCCGTCTGGTCTTAATTGATTGCATCGATATGTCACGTGCTTACGAACTGGCCCGTACCATGGGAATGAGCCCGGTTGAGAGCCTGCTGAAGGATATGGCTACCCTGCTACCACTGCGCCTGCGTCCGGCGGTTGGGGAGATGATCTATACCGTGGCCACGGGCCGGTTTGCCATCCTCACCCGGGCGGATAGCCGACTGAGTGCAGCCTGGGTTGCCGGTCGTCTGGAAGGTATCAGTGCGGACATGGATGAGGGGCTGTCGGTCGCGCTGACTCCCCATACCGGTGAAGCGGCTTTTGTTGCTGGCAGCATGCCAGCGTCTGAAGTGTTACGCCGTGCGGTCAGCGCGCTGCATGAAGCAGTCGGGCGCGGGTTACCCTCTCAGCGCTTCGACGCAGAGACTGAAACACAGCGTTCAGAAGATTTCCTGCTGATGACCGATCTTAAAACAGCATTACGTGAGAACGTCGGGCTTTATGTGGTCTATCAGCCGAAAATTTGCCTGCAAAGTGGTAAACCGATGGGTCTGGAAGCGCTTATCCGCTGGCAACATCCCAGCCGGGGTGAACTTTCTCCGGGTGCCTTCATCCCGCTGGCTGAGCAGACCGATCTGCTCTCTGTGCTGACCGCCTGGATTATCGATAAGGCGGTTGAACGCCTCAGCCGGTTGCGCAATAGCTGCATCCAGTTGCCGTTAACGATAAACGTCAGCGTTCGCGACTTTGCGCGCGAGGGATTCGCTTCAGCGCTGGAAAGTAAGATGGTTAAATCTAAGCTTCGGACCTCTCTGCTGGGAATCGAATGCCTGGAGACCGAACGTATCCTCGAAAGTCCGACAGCCCTGCGCGGGCTGGAAATGCTCAGAGAGCGAGGGTTCACTATTTCACTCGATGATTTCGGCTCCGGCTACAACAATATCAGTTATCTGCGGCGTATGCCGCTTGATGTGATTAAGCTGGATCGCTCCCTGATTAGTGAGCTTTCCTCTGATACTGCTTCACGCATTATTGCCCGCAGCATCATCGCCATGCTCAAAGAGCTGGACTATACCGTGGTGGCAGAAGGGGTTGAGTGTCAGGATGCCGTGACATCTCTGACAGAGTATGGCTGCGATCAGGCTCAGGGCTATTTCTATTCCAAGCCGTTGAACGAAGAAGCATTAGATCATTGGCTTCACTGGAAACTGCGCAGCGAATGTCATTAACAAGCTAAGGATGCTGGCGCATCCGATAAATTCATCGGCGTACGCGTTGATAATCGTACTTATGTCTCAGCTTAGCTGATCGAATAATGTTTATCGCTTTACAACGATGAGGCTGTCATTACGGCGGCGTTTTTAGGCAGCAAGCATAAGTTCGTTTGCTGAGATTCGGCATATTTATTACCGTTACGGTTGTCGAAACCGGATCCCGGCAATTTACCGCTTCGCTTACTGCCACCTGCGGTTGTGCAGTCTGTGCGACGGTGAATAAGGAAAGATGAAACATTTTTTGAACAATGTTAGCGTGTCAGCAACAATCATATAAATCGGAGCTGCACATGCTGACTACCATAATTTATCGCAGCCATATTTCAGATGACTTTCCCATCAGAACCCTGCCAGAAATGGTCAATAACGCCAGTAAAATAAATACGGCTCACGACGTGACCGGCATCTTATTATTTAACGGCACCCATTTTTTTCAATTACTTGAGGGGCCGGAGGCGGGCATTCAGACGGTCTATCAGCGAATCTGTGCGGATAGGCGACATCATAATGTAGTGGAACTGATGCGTGATTATGCACCTTACCGCCGCTTTGGTAATGCGGGTATGACACTCTTTGACCTGCGTGAACACGATCGCTCATCACTGCTGCAGGCGGTGCTGGATAAAGGGACATCAAAATATCGCCTCACCTATGATGATCGTGCGCTGCAATTTCTGCGCACGTTTGTAGAGTCCCGTGAGAAAGAGAATTACTACGAGGTTCTGCCGCCAGGTTACTGGGAATTTATTTCTGAACACAATGATGTGCCGGATTCACGTCCGGAGACAGAAGGCGTCAGCTTCCGCCCGGTGGTGGATCCACTGGCTCGTCAGGTTACAGCGATTGAGGCGACCACTCTGCGACCTGCTCTGTCTGGCGAGTCCCCTGGCAATGAGCTTTATGTGAGCGATCTTGAAACAGTGAAAAGGACGTTTGCACACGCCGGGCTGATCTGCCCGGACGGTATGACGCTCTACGTTAGCCTGCTCCCTATGACACTGGTGGTTATACCTGATGCCGTCGACCACATTGTTAACGCCATTCAGCAGGCAGGTCTGGTGCCAGAGCAGGTTGTTATCGGCGTGAGTGAAACCGCAGTGTTCTCGCAACTGGAAGCCTTTTCTGAAGCCGTACGTGCGCTAAAATCGGTTGGAATCAGCCTGTCGATCGACAATTTTGGTGACGGCTCCGCTGGATTATCATTGCTGACTCACATCCAGCCTGACCGGATTCGTATTGATGCCGGTATCACCCGCGACGTCCATCGCAGTGGGCCAAAGCAGGCGGTGATTCAGGCAATTATCAAATGCTGTTCAGCACTGGAAATTACCATCATCGCCGCGGGAATTGTACAGGCAGAAGAGTGGATGTGGCTGGAAGCTGCAGGTGTGATCAATTTCCAGGGCACGCTGTTCGCAGCTGCCGGCCGTTATGAAGCACACTCCGTCGCCTGGCCTGAATACCGGGAGGCGATGTAACGCGCTCTGTTCGAACGCAGATAAAGCGGTACGCCAGAGTGCGGCCGCTTTCATCACAGATG
>Ga0075019_10000052_pt1 | contig 61768 bp, 45 predicted proteins | sample ColStrG_CSR_2013_FD_71473 | JGI IMG/M metagenome (GOLD analysis project Ga0075019, IMG submission 71473) | Freshwater sediment microbial communities in response to fracking from Pennsylvania, USA - Cold Stream Run_MetaG_CSR_2013 | ecosystem: Environmental > Aquatic > Freshwater > Creek >...
CCATTGCCGGGCATAGGGAATAAACCGAATGCCAATCACCGGCTTGATAAAGAACGGATGGGCCAGCGCCGAAATCAGAATCTGCGAGATAGAAAGCGTCAACGCCACGTAGAGCACGTTTGGCCAGATAAAGGTGGTCGCCAGTACGGCCAGAACCACAATACTTGCCACGATGTTCCAGTAAAACTCAACGTTGGTACGCCCGTTGGCCTGTGAAATCGCGCCGGTCAACCCGCCCATTGGCCGGAGCATGCCAAACAGCAGCATCAGTGGGATCAGGTGATAGACCTGTTCGTGCGACGCGCCGTAGAGCACCCGGACGATGACCGGCGAGAAGATGCCAATCACCAGGTACATCGCGCTGCTGAACAGCATGATCCCCAGCGTCCCCTTGAGGAACAGCTTCTTCAGTTGCTCGGCATCGTGCTGCTTCTCAGCAAAGCGTGGCAGTGCCAGACGGTTAATTACCGGCGTGACCAGCTTCAGTGGTTGCAGCACCAGCTCTTTAGCCAGCGAGTAAACACCGAGCATCTCTGCACCCATCACTTTACCAACCACCAGCGCATCGGCCTGAGTTCGCAGCTGGTTAATGGTCTGCGAACCGAGCTGATAACTGCCGTAGCGAATTGCGCCGATGAAGGTCGCTTTGTCGAACTCCCAGGTCGGACGCCACGACTTCTCACCGAGCGCAATCATGCAGAGAATACGGGTAAAGGCGTTAATGAACAGACCGAGAATCGCCGCCGACACCGTCAGCGAGGTGAACTCCAGCATCGCCACCACACAGAGGAAGGCAAACAGCTTGGTGCCCATCTCAATCTTCGCCAGCGAGACCATTCGCTTGGTTTTGATGTAGTGCGCCTGATACTGCGACAGATGCCCCAGCACCAGGAAGTTCAGGCTGGTCAGCATGATAAGCCCTGTCAGCTCCGGCAGGTGATAAAACCACGAGACCGGGAAGGCGATCAGCAACATAATCAAACCGGTACACAAGCTGAGTGAGACATTCACCCAGTAGATGGTGCTCTGCTCACGACGGGTAATGTTCTGGCGATGCACCAGATAACTGCTCATCCCCATATCCTGCAGCACACCCGCTACCGCCAGGATAGCATTGATGATGGCTAACAGCCCCAGCTCGTGGGTTTCCAGTTTGCGGGCGAGAAAGCTCAGCTGTGCCACCTGCAGCACTGCTGAGAAGCAGGTGCTGCCGAACAGCCAAATCGCCTGTGACTTAAATCCACTCACACCAGTCGCTCCAGAATCTGTGCCAGTTCGCCGTAGGCGACATGCTGATTAAATTCAGTCTCAACTTTGTGACGCGCGGCCGCGACAACGGGCGCCACATCCACTTCGCCCTGAGACAGCTTCAGCAGCGTTTCCGCCAGCGCCTCGGGGTCGTCCTCTTCCACCAGCCAGCCAGAGACGTTGTTCTCAATTAACTCCGGGATGCCGCTGTGGAAAGTTGAGACCACCGGCAGGCCAACCGCCATCGCCTCCATCAGCGCGACCGGAATACCTTCCATATCGCCATCTGCGGCAGTTTTGGAGGGCAACAGGAAGATGTCAGCCTCGCTCAGCGCGAGACGGATCTCCTCCTGCGGTTTAAAGCCCGGCATGCTGACGCAATCTTCCATCCCCTCGCGGGCGATGAAATCACGCATCATCTCATCCTGATCGCCGTTACCGATAATGGTGTACTGAAACTGGCCGCCACGCTGCTTCAGGATGGCGCTGGCTTTTACCGCCACATCCAGCCCTTTTTTCTCGGTCAGACGTGCCACCGAAACGATGCGCAGCGGCATCTGGAATGCCTGACGCGGCTGGAAGTTAAATTTTTCCGGCTCAATGCCCATACGCGTAACATGAATTTTTTCCGGCGGGCAGCCCATCTTTATCAGTTTGTTCTCCCACAAATGACTGATAGGCAGCATCAGCTCACTCTGACGGAACAGATTCACATAGTCGAGTTTGTGCTCTTCAAGAATGTGACGACGGGAAATATCGGCGCCGTGAAACACGGTTGCCTGTTTACCCTTGAGCACGCCCAGCTCACGCAGCTTGTTCGCCAGGGCACCGGCATAGCCGAAATGCACCAGAAAGACATCTGCGGTGAAGGTCTGCTTTGCATTCGCCACAATCGACGGCAGCAGCAGTTTGCTGGACTGCGCGCCATACCGGCGCACATTAAGCGAACGCAGCAGCGACGGCTTCGTCACTTTTGGCAGCACCAGCTTGATGCGCTGGTTCAGCTTATCAACAATCGAGATCTTCTCTTCCGGCAGCAGATAATGCGTCTTCGCTGCCAGACCATACTCATCAAACGCAGCATGCCGGTTCACTAAATCGCCGGGAAAGACTGAAATAATCTCCACCTCGTAACCGGCATCAATAAAATGGGTTACCTGATTTAGTACGAATGTCTCAGAGGCAACCGGGAAACGCATGGTGAAAAAAGTCAGTTTCATCACATTACCCTAATACTTTGAGAATCTCTTCAGTGATCCGGTTGCCAATTTCCCTTTCATTCGCAACGGCCGTGTCGACCTTAAGCTTGATGTTGTCGTAATCGGCAAGAACCGTTTTTACCTTGTCGATCAGCGAGCCATCCATCAGGCTTTTCACATCGGTTGCCATCTGCGGCAGACCAAGCTGGTTCATCACACCCATCGACTTGTGCTCATAGTTGATCGCCACAGCCGGGGTGCCGAAGTTCATGGAGATAATCGCCGAGTGCAGGCGAGTACCAATAGTCAGATGGCAATGATTTAACAGGATGCCCAGTTCCAGGTCATTAAACTCATCCATGATGACATGGTAGTGTTCAGGCTGAGTCACATGGTCACGCAGGGTCAGTGCGACCATGCGGTCATCTTTGGCATAGCTGTCGATGCCGGTACAGGTTGAGAACGCCACGACCTGATAACCTTCAGCAATCATCGCATTAATTACCCGGCCAAACGCCGCTTCATACTCTTTCTGGGTCACGCCCAGACGTTTATCAAACGGCGCCAGTTCTCGCACGGTGATCGCAATGGTTTTACGTCCATCGATAATGCCCTGCCAGTAGAGCAGGTTATGGCTCGGATTTTCGACTTCACGCGCACGCACCAGGAACGCGGTATCTACGCCTGACGCCACCTTAGAGCTGGTCACGCCATCGCGCTTCATCAGGTCAAGGCTGACCGATTCGCGCAGCACCAGGCTGTCGACCCGATCAAAGACAAAGTTCGCCAGCGCATTGACACGCGGGTTCTGGAAAGGTCCCACTGAGTGGCCGATCAGGTAGATCGGCTTTTTCGCCATCAGCGCACAGAGCGCATGGTCGAACTGGGTCACGCCATAGAGGTCAACAAAAAATGATCCGCCCACCTGAATAATCGCATCATATTTTGCCAGGCTTTCGGTAAACGCTTTCAGATGCGGCGGTACAGCGAAAGACTTAAAAACCCCGCCCTTGCCTAGATGCGCCATCATGATATCGGGCATCAGGCGGTTAGCGACTTTACGCTTAAACGAACCGACCAGACCTTTGCCTGATTTGCTGTTGTGCAGATACAGGGCATCCTGCTGAATATCCTGCTGGAGCAGATAACCGGAGCTGGTTGGATAACGGCTTATAACATCAATGTCTAAATCACTGCGTGCAGACCTCATTGAATCAATCAGTCCACGAAGAATCGCGCCATCCCCGCGATTCCCACACGTATGGTTACCCACCAATAAAATTTTCATAACAACTCCGAATAAATTTTTTTAATTCTGAAAGCCGCCCAGATCCGCAATGGGCAAAATGAACTCTGATTAAAGTCATGCTTTACGGGATAACGCACCCAAAGGTAGTGCTCCTGTTAAATCCGGTCGCCTCCATTGTGGCGACCGTGATGCAAGGGGTTATGACTTAATCGCAAAGTAAGGCAGGGCGACCTGTTTACCGTTGATGACCACGGACACAAAGCCTTCTGGTTTACTGGTATCCACCTGATCGGCGGAAAGTGGACGGGAAGCCATCAGCAGATCGCCCTGCTCGTTGGCCCCTACGCCCGCTTTGCCGTTGTGCAGGCTAAAGCGTTGTGGTGCGCGTTTAGTCGCATCGCCCGCCGGTGGATTCCCCTTCTCCATCTTCGCGTTGACTCGCGCGCAGCGTCCGGAAACAAAGCGATCTTTACCGGTGGTTTTCACCAGCACGGCCGCCGACGGCGTCCATCCCGCCAGTTTGACGAAGATGCGGACATCGGTGTCATGCTCAGCCACATAGCGCACATCAACAATCGGGCTGCTGCCTTCAGCCGACCAACTCGCTTCCGACAGGTCTTTCTTGCGCTGCACATGGATCACTGCGCGGCCACCCGTGGTCTTGTCACTGATCAGGTTCATCAGCGGCTTATCGCCACTGCCGTTGCTGAACTGCGACTGACCAAAAATTTCGATCTCCCATGAATCTCCCACCGTCGGTGAGTAGAGGCTGCCGAGATCAAACCAGGTCTCCTGGTTGGTGTTGTTCTCTAAACGCCAGCGTGAGGTGATGTAGTTGTACTTCAGGCTACCATCCAGCGCGACGCCATAGGACTCCACGCGGGTCGATCCCATCTCCCAGATGTTGAGCAGACGATCACCCTGCAGGGAGTTGTCGATCCAGCTGCCCGACTGGAGGCTGGTCTGACGCATATTCAGGCGGCTGTTGTACGCGATCAGCGGATTCTTACAATCCTCCAGGCTCAGCGCATCGATGATCCACTGGCCGTTGGAGATATCGCCCGGGTTATCACAGTGCTCAATCCAGCCATTATGAATAATCGACTGGCCGCAGCGCGGCAGGTTAAGGACTTTGCCGCCACGACAGTACTGCGCATTGAAGTTAGACAGCTCGATAGCGGTGCTGTGGTCCCATTTGCCCTGCTTCTGCCCTGACCAGCCCGCTTTGATCACATCGCCGCTGCAACGTGAGGCGTACCACTGGTCGATTTTACAGTCGAGCGTGTCCTGCAGACTGATGGCAGTGCCGCCGACGTCGTTGAAGCGCAGGCAGGCACCACGGAAATATTGGCCGCCAGGACAGGCGTTGTGGAACAGACCCTGCTGGTTCGGACTCTTATCGCTGTTGCCGTTAAAAATCAGATTGGAAAGTTCGACACGACGGGCATTCATCTCAAAAACGAATTCTGACTTACCATTAGAGACAATCGTCGTCGCCGGGAAGTAGCCGAAGTTTACCATCGCACCTGACATGCGGAAGAAATTGAGATACTTATCGCCAAGATGACAGGTTGAGACCATAAAGGTCCCGGCCGGGAACTGGACACAGATCTGCTGGTTAGCCTGCTGCGACCACTGGAACATCGCCATAATGGCGGGCGCAGTATCGGTTTTGCCATCAGCAATCGCCCCGAAATCAAACAGCGTCAGACGGTTAAAATCTTCCACAACACGACGCCAGTGATAGCCCTCACCGGCAAAGTTAACGCCGCCATCATCCTGACCTGGCTGGAAGCTGCCCACGAACTCGCCGCCGCCGACTTCCCGTCCTTCATGCCAGCTTTTCAGCTTTATCTTGGCCCCTTCAAACAGTGGACGGGTTTTACGCAACTCATCCACGGACGGGATCTCACCAATCAGCTGATATCCTGCTGGCTGTGCCAGACGCTGACTGAAATCTGCTGCACCCGGACGACTGACATCAGCGATGTTAAACAGCGTCTGACCGTTACTGTCTTCTACCGTCATCGAATGCGAAGGATCGGCAATCAGCGCGGCATTGTCCTGAATAAACTGAGCAAAGTTGCCTTTGTTCAGCGCGATAGGCTGAGCAATCTCCGACAGGTTGCCGCTGGCATCACGCAGGAAGACGGGGATCTGGTTGCCCGGTTTGCTGGCATCCACACCCGCTTTACCAATCCAGAGTTTACCCTCAAAGCCCTGCCAGAACTGCGGTGGCATAGCGTAGACATTTTCCGGCGTCAGGATTGGCACGTCACCTTTAGGGATGTCATTGGCATCAACCGGCTTCAGGGCGATACCATTACTTTTGGCAGCGTAGCTGGAAAAGGTGCTCACGGAGAGAGCCCCCACCAGAGCGGAGGCGGCGGTCTGTAAAACTTCTCTTCTTTTCATGCATCAATTCCCGTAGTCAATAAGGCCATTGGCCATGGCGGTGTCCCTGAGGCACGTCGCAAGTGAGCTTTTCCAGCGCCGGTTAAACCAATGACAGCCAGCTTTGCTTTATCTGATTACCGTCGAATTTCAGCGCGGTTTGTTTGGTTTTTTCGCTCATGGCATAGAACAGCGCGTCATCGCTGGCGAGCTGCTCCATTCGGGCCAGAAACGTGGCTTTGTCGTTCATCGGCACCAGGAAACCATCTTCACCGTGGTTGATGATCTCCTGTGGCCCGGTCGGGCAGTCATACGCCACTACCGGTAGCGACCAGGATTTTGCTTCCAATAGCACCAGTGGCAATCCTTCATAGCGTGAGGTCATCAGCGCCATGTCGCTGTCGCGATAGTAGTCATTGATGTTGCTGACCTTACCGACAAACTTCACGCTGTCGGTAATGCCCAGCACCGCGGCCTGGTCATGCAACTGCTGACGCAGTTCACCGTCACCGGCAATGACCAGCGTCCAGTCGGCATGGGTACGGGCAAAGTCGCGCCAGATATCGAGCAGCAGATCAAAGCCCTTCTGGTTATCCAGACGACCCACCGCCAGCGCCTGACGATGGCGGGTCTGGCGCTGATAGCCTTTGTACACCACCGGGTTTGGAATTTGCTTGCTCGGAATGTGCCAGCGGCTGAACACCTGATGATCTTTGTCGGTCAAAACAATCACGCGATCGTAGTAGCGCAGCAACAGAAACTTGAGGAACTTAATCGGTTTGCTGAAGGAGTTAATGGCGATATGTTCGCAGGCATAGGCTTTGCCCCGCTTCTTCTTCATCGCCAGCAGATTCCAGAAAGCGAACATCACGCTCAGGCGGCCCATGCTGATCAGGAAGACGGTATCGAAACCCTCTTCGTGAATCCGGGCTACTGCGCTTTTTATCGGATTGCTCTGCCCGTCAAAACTGACGATCTGTCTGACATGCTCAAACGGATAAAAGGTTTTTCCGCTGCCTTCCAGCGAGTAGAGGGTGACGTCATGTGTTTCGCCGAGACACTCTGACATGAAGTTACAGATGTTCTCAGTGCCCGCATACGAATAAGCATCTTTGATCACCAGGACAATTTTTTTCATGAAACGCTATCCACCTCAAATTTTGAAGACAATCCTGCCGACAGGCTTACCGATGCTTAAGGGTAAACAGCACACCATTCACCATATACCAGGCGTAATAGTAATAGATTTTTAAAGGATTGTTTTTATAGATAATTCTTAATAATTCAAGGTGCCACTGTGCCGCTTTATTCTTATTACGTGAAAGGGAATCGCCTAATTCGTAATAGTTGACCAGAATTGTCTGAATTACGCGCGCCTGCTTATAACGGGTAAATAATTCATACAAAAACAGAAAGTCTTCATGGCCTTTGCGCTGGAAGAAAAGTCCCTGCGGCGGACGGCGAAAGCAGACCGAGGAGAAACAAACGCGATACTGTTTCTTAACAAAGTTCTCCTGCTGCAGGTAAGGTTTGCTGTAGGTAATATCGTGCTCAGCCTTGCGGGTTTTATAGTGATATTCGGTAATCACAAAATCGTCACCGGCCGCGATGGCGGCGACCTGCTGGGTCAGCTTATCCGCATGCCACTCATCGTCGCTGTCGAGAAAGGCGATAATCTCTTCACTGGCCGCGCGCAGTCCGACGTTGCGGGTCTCTGCTGCGCCCATGTTAACCGCGTTATCCAGAATGGTAATGCGCGGATCCTGACAATGCTCACGCACAAACGCCAGCGAGTCGTCGGTGGATTTGTCGTTGATCAGATAGAGGTGCCAGTCGGTATAGTGCTGATTGATAACCGATTGCACAGCGCGTAATACCGTCTGACGGGCATTATACATAGGCATGACAATGCCAACGGTTCCAACAGAAGTATTCATCTTCAACCCTGAATTAAACGAAAAGAGAGTGGCTCCTGACATCAGGAGCAGAGCGAAGCGCGGCGCGCGTCAGGAGACCGCTTTCTCACCGCCAAAACGTGCTTTGACCTTATCTTTTACCCGGTTCATAAAATAAGCACGGTTGTCTTTGTTGGTGAGGAAGAAATAGCGCGCAAAGCTCAGGCTTGCCATCAGAGACTTACCGTCCATTTTGTAGCGCAGCGGCAGCTTAAAAGCTTTGTAGGTGTGGATGTCACGCGGGGTAAGATGCGGCTTCATGGTATCGAGCCAGAACATCGAGTATTTCACCGATTCGCCTTTATGTTTCGAGCCAAATTTAGTAACCAGATGGTAGTTCGCCAGCGGTGCGGCGATCATCACAAAGTCGTAGCCCATGCGGTCGGCACGAATGCAGAAATCATAATCCTGATGACGGATGTAACGGGTATCAAACTGAATTTTCGCGGCATCTTCCCGCTTCAGCACAATGGTGCTGGTCTGGATAAAGCCGTAGCAGCCGAAAAGATACTCGGCGACAGTTTCATTTTTGCCCGGCGGTTGCATCGGCATGACTTTCAGGAAAGTGCCATCCTGATAGATATTCACCTGGCTGAAAATGACGAAATTCTTTTTACCCTGCGCGTCCAGTTGAGCAATTTTTTCACTCGCCTGATGCAGTTTGTCAGCAGCCCACTCATCATCGGCGTCAAGGAAGCTGACATAATCACCGGTAGCCAGCTCAATGCCTTTATTACGCGCACCGGCCCCGTTGAGTTTTACCTCAGAGAGCACCAGATTGATGTCGAGATCCTGGTAGCGTTCGCTGCGGACGACATCCGCGAGCGCGGCGGCGTCCGCAGATTTATCATCAACGATGATGACCTCAAAATTACGATACGTTTGTGCTTTAACGCAATCCAGCGTCGTGACAATCGATTCTGACGCGTTATAAGCCGGAATTACGATGGAGAAACGAATGTCCTTCATTGCCAGCACCTCATTAAAGTAGTTCAAAAATAAACAGTTCAATCGACAAAGAGCGAAGAAAAACCTGAATTCTTACAGGCGACCGCCCCGGCATGAAGTTCTTCACGAGAGGCCAGTCGCCAGGTTAATTAGTGGATCAACCAAAACTCCCGCGCCACTTCATAGCCAACAACCGCCTGCTTGGTTGAAATGGTGTTGTAGTAGAGGTAATAGATCAGGAAGAAAACCAACATGGCATACAGCGCTGGCTTCCAGGATCGCCTGGCCTGATAAATCAGCGAGGTCAGGATGATCGGCTCGACCTGTTGCAAATAGTTGGACAGGCGCGAACCGGACGGGAAGTTGTACAAAAAGATCCTGATCGCCCCGCCGATGGCAAAACTTAAAATCAGCAGGTAATTAAGACGATACTGGGCGTAATTTTCACGCTTCAGCTTATCGGTCAGCATGAAATAGAAGAAGACAAACACCAGCATGATGTTTTTCAGGTTCGATACGGCCAGGATACTGCCCCCCATGGCGTAGGAAGGGTCATTGTTATAGCCCGATGCCCTTTCCCCCAGCGATCCCAGATGACCGGCAATCAGGGCAATAAAGCCCGAGCCGCCCACAACCGATAGCGGCAGACTGGCAACGATGATAATGACCGGCCACCAGCGCCAGTCACGAATAAACAGGAACGGCACAAGCGTGACCACCATGACGGCGGTGTTGTGGCTCATGAACGACAAAATGAAAAAGGTAAACGCCCACCAGTAGCGCTTGAGATAGATCGACCACAGTACGCCAAGGAACAGCGCAGAACTCAGGCCAAAGCGAATCTGGTTAATGTCTTTGTTAATAAAGATGTGCGCCGAATAAAGCACCAGCGCCAGCACCGGATAGGGTGACATCTTCCTGAAAAAGTAAGTATTTATCGAAACTGCAATGGCACAGAAGACAAACAGGAAGATGCTGGCATTGTGCGAAAACAGGCTGGTAAGCCAGGCCATCGCAAAAATCAGCGGTTCGTAACGGAAAAAAGCAACGGTATTTAAAAAGCCGTTAATCTCGATACGTCGTACAAAATCTTCAAAGAAGTTCCGGTATTGAAAGTCATCCATGCCGGTGCCGAGGCCACGTATGCCCCCGAAAATAATCAAAAACACGGCGGCAAAACAGAGCAGCCAGGTCAAAACATAATTTGTGCGTTCGTCTTTTTTTACCAGGATTTCAAACAGTGAAAGCACCAGTAAAAAGCCTGAGACATACCAATATGGAGCCATGGTGTGATTCCTTAATTCCACAAGTTCTCATGCCAGCAATAATCACGCTTCGCCTTCCCGGCTGGCTTTTCAGCGAGCCTGATAGCACGGTTACACATTGCGTGCAGACGACGTCATGCTGGTGATGAATTCTGTTGAGTAACGCTCGCCATGCGATTTATAGATTCATCGCTTTTGTGGGTCTGGACAGAATAACCTGTGTAAATTGATGCGTGTCGTCATTCAAAGGGACGATAAAAAGGGGCGGTCAGACCGCCCCCTGTTTATGACTCAATGATCAGCTTTTGTTGGTCTTACCGTAGTCGTAGGCATAGTAGTCATAACCATAACCATACGCATTGGCGGCCTTACGCACCACGGCGTTGAGGATCACACCTTTAATCTCAATACCGTTCTGGGCAAAGCGTTTGAAACTGACGTCCACTTCTTTAGTGGTGTTGGCTTCGAAACGCGCCACCATCAGTGACGTGCCGGCCAGCTTACCGATGATTGACGCATCGGTGACGGCCAGGATTGGCGGCGTATCGATTAACACCAGGTCATAGTTCTTGCTCGCCCACTCCAGCAGCTCACCCATGCGACGATGCATCAGCAGCTCAGAGGGGTTCGGCGGAACCTGACCACGTGGCAGGAAGTCGAAACCGTACACGCCTTGCTGGATCAGTGACGGGCTGAACTCAGTTTTACCGGACAGCACGTTTGACAGGCCCGATTTGTTATCGGCACCCAGCAGTTCATGGGTATAACCACGACGCATGTCGCCATCAACAAACAGCACGCGCTGACCTGCTTTCGCAATCAGTGTGGCCAGGTTGGCACAGATAAAGGTTTTACCAATACCCGGGCTGGCACCGGTGATCATCAGGATGTTGTTTTTCGCTTCCATCATGGCGAAATGCAGGCTGGTTCGCAGGCTACGAATGGCTTCGATGGAGAGGTCAGTCGGGTTCCCCAGCGCCAGCAGCGTTTCGTGCGGATCAGTTTTCACCTTGCTGCCACGACGCGCCAGTGCTTCGGTATCTTTCTTGCGCTGCCAGTCTGACAGTGGAACGCTGGCATAGACATTCATGCCCAGCTCTTCCAGCTGATCCGGGTTCTCAATACCGTGATGCAACAGTGCTTTCAGCAGAACCAGACCCACCGACACGAACAGACCGAAAATCAGGCTCGCGGCAATGATCAGCAGCTTCTTCGGTGCAACCGGAGAGTTAGCCGTCTGTGCATTATCGATGATGCGAACATCACCCACGGTGCTGGCTTTACTGATCCCCAGCTCCTGCTGACGGTTCAGCAGCTGCATGTAGATCTCCTGACCAGACTGAACATCACGGGTCAGACGCAGAATTTCCTGCTGAGTCTGTGGCATGCCAGAAATTTTCTTGTTCAGCTGAGCCTGCTCACCTTCCAGCGTTTTGCGTTTTTCCAGCAGCGCGCGGTATGTCGGGTGATCTTTGGTAAACAGCTGAGAAACTTCAGCTTCACGGAAGGTCAGTTCGTTTAACTGGCTCTGCACGCTGACAGAAGAGTCCAGAGCAGATTTCGCTTCCAGTGACAGGTCAACAGATTCGTTCTGACGACGGAAAGTATTCAGCTTGTTTTCCGCTTCATCCAGCTTGCTGCGCACGGCAGGCAGCTGAGTGCGTAAGAACTCCAGGCTTTTCTCTGCCTGCTCTGACTTGCGCTCAACGTTCTGTAACAGATAGTTATTTACAATCTGGTTGAGCACTTTGCTGATCTGCTCTGGATCTTCACCCAGATATTCCAGACCCAGCACGCCGGTATCTTTACCTTTGTCTGCTACGGTCAGGTTAGCGAGCACAGAACGAATCGCCTGCAGGTCATTCAGCTTGGTCACGGTGAAGTTGGTGCCTTCATCGGCGTGAATCTCGCTGACCAGCATGCTGATGTCGCCGTGCGACTCCAGCTGACCGACTTTACCTTTGAAGAGCTCATCGCCATCTTTTGAAACGGTGTAGCTATCCGGACCGGTCACTTCCAGCTCAACGCTACGTTTGTCGATAGTGCGTGGGATTTCCAGGCGAGAAATCGCGATATTAGCGGGTTTGTTGCCCATCAGGCGCGACAGCCCTTTGCCGATAATCGGCAAATAGTTCTGCTCAACCACGGTATCCAGATCAAGATCGTCAACGGTTTTGCCGATGACCATACGGGATTCCAGAATCTCGATTTCCGTATCAGAGGCTGGCGTCGGTGGCAAAATGCTGTCAATTTCGTTCAGCACGGTACTGGCATTCTTCTGCTCAACCTGAACTAACGCATCTGCGCTATAAATCGGTGTTGCAAACAGTGTGTAGAGTGTTCCCGCCAGCATGAAAAATGCAGTAACGGCAACAATGATCCAGCGATGATCAATTAGCTGTCCCACAAGATGCGCCAGATCCCATCCATTCGAATCCTCTCCCGGCTCGGTTCTGACCTTATTTTTTATATTCATGGATAATCCCAACTATCGGCTTAATACGTTGACCCACTTCTGGGTAGCGTTTTCCAGTAATCCGTAAATCTCTTCAAAGGCCTCACGGCTTTTTCTGTACGGATCCGCAATTTCTTTCTGATTGAGCCAGTGCCCAAGCAGCATGGTTTTGCCACGCGCGGCTGGGTCGATGCGATTCACCTGTTCAATATGTCGCTTCTCCATCACCAGGATCAGGTCAACGTTGCGGCACATTTCTGCCGTCAACTGTTGCGCCTGATGTCCTTCCAGCGACAGACCCTGCGCAGCAGCGACGTCGGACGCCATCTTATCGGCCGGGTGGTCAACCAGTGCCCCCAGGCCGGCAGAGCGAACGTCTAAATCGGGCAGCGCACGTTTAAACAGGCGCTCTCCGGTAGGAGAGCGGCAGATGTTGCCGACACAAACAACTAACACGGACGTAATCATGGTCAGACCTTAGTTCGACCAGTTGCGGATACGCAGTGCGCTCTCGCTCACATCGTTGATACCCGCAATGGTTGGCAGTAATTGCGAGATCACACGGTTCCAGCGCGTCAGCGGTGTAGAGGTGACATAAACGATGTCATACGGCTGAAGCTGGAATTCAGTTCCCATCACCATGGATGCCGCATCTTTGGTGTTCAACTGATAGATGTTGGCAATCTTGTTGCGATCGGTGCCGCGCAGTGGACGGATAACGAAGACGCCGGTGGCGTCAGAGGTGGTTTGATCCATCCCGGCCGCATTGCCCAGCGCTTCCGCCAGCGTCATGCCGCTACGGTCCATTTTCAACGTCGCCTGCTGCTTCACTTCACCCATTACGAAGATTTTCAGATCATCGTTGCGCGGAACGTAAAGGATATCGCCTGGATAGAGGAGATGGTTCTGGCTCAGGTCGCCATTCTGCATCAGTGCCTGCAGGGAGACGCGCTGTTCACGACCGTTATGCGTCAGCACGACGTTACGCCAGTCAGCATCCGCGGCCAGGCCGCCAGCAGCGTTAATTGCATCCAGAATCGTCAACGGTACGTTGGTGATCGCCTGCTGACCTGAAGTCGTGACCGAACCCGTGACATAGGTTTTCTGCGATTTAAACGACGCGATGCTCACATCCACCTGTGGGCTTTCAATGTACTGTGCCAGGCGACGCGCAACTTCGTTACGCACTTCGCCGACCGTCCGGCCCGCTACACGCACACGACCAATGTAGGGATAGAAGATGGTGCCGTCAGAATGCACCCAGTTACCGGTGTCGCTGGCGCTACGGTACTGACCCGCAGGGGTAGTCAGTTCCGGGTGATCCCAGACCGTCACGGTCAGGACATCGCCCACACCGATACGGTATTCGTAGTTCTGAATTTCGTTCTGCAGTGAGGGGTTCGCCTGAGCCACCAGTGGCTTAGGACGCATCTTTTCAACCAGTGAAGGCGTTAATGGAAAGACGTTGACATATTTATCGATGTCGAAGTTACTATCCTGCTGCTCAACAACATCTTTTCCTGATGTAGAAAGGCGAGAACCAGGTTCGATCGTACACCCGCTGAGGAATGTGGCGGATACCAACAAGGGTATCAATTTCATTTTGATTGTAATCATTTAGATCTTCGCTATCAGTTATTTATTGATAGAGGCGAAACCGCCGCTGTGTAAGCGTCCAACAAAAAGTAAATCCTACCTGACTTAAGCACTGAACCTGTCGTTCATTATCCTTGCTCCACTTGTTATAAGTAGTGACCATCAACCAGGGCGAACCCGGAACGCCATGTATCATAGCGGACTATTCACGCACTGCGGTATTCCTGATGATAGCCACTAATAACGACACGCCTGACAACGGCACAACACCTCTGCGCGCGCGTAAACGCGCGCATTCCGACTCACGATTAATAGGCACCGTCGCGTTTCAACACCACGCCCACTGTTTTAAACAGAATGGCGATGTCATTCCACAGTGACCAGTTTTTTACGTACCACGAGTCGAAATAGACGCGGGTTTCATAGTCAACGTCATTACGACCGCTGACCTGCCACAATCCCGTCATGCCAGGCTTAGCCATCAGGTAATAATCAACATCACCAGCATAACGACAGAGTTCATCTTCAATGACCGGACGAGGCCCGACCAGACTCATATCACCGCGCACCACGTTCCAGAGCTGAGGGAGCTCATCAAGGCTGGTTTTACGAATGAAGTGGCCCACTTTAGTAATACGTGGATCATTTTTGAGTTTGAAATCTTTATCCCATTCCGCACGGGCAACCGGGTCATTACGAAGTACTTCTTCCAGCACTTCTTTTGAATTAATGACCATCGAACGGAATTTCAGGCATTTGAATTTACGGCCATTCATTCCTACACGCTCATGACCATAAATCGGCGGCCCACCATCACGGCCGACCAGGAAGCCCAGCACCAGCAGCGCAGGCATCAGCATCAGAATAATTGACAGCGCACCCACAATATCGAATGCCCGCTTCAGGAAACGCGAAGTGCGTTTTGCCAGGTTGTTCTGAACCCGCAGGATCATCACTTCATGGCTGAAGATATAAGCCATATCGGTACCGTAAAGCGGCACACCACGCAGGGTCGGGATCACTGAAACGGAACGGCAGTTATGCATCGCCAGCGATTTAAGCCAGATATCGCGATACTGACTCTGCTCATACTCCACCGCGACGATAAACTGGGTTTCGCTATTGGTGAGGCTCCAGAGTTCCTGCTCATCGCGCAGCACTGGCACACCGTTCATGATCTCCTGAGGACAGGTACCATCAACGTCATAAAAAGCGATCACGTCAAAACCCATGACCTCTTCGCTTTGCAGTGCCTGCCAGGCTTCATGCGCATTTTTGCTGCTGCCGATAATAATGGTTTGTTTTTTCCACAAGCCATTTTTATTGAGCAAACGTTTAGAGAGCGCGCGACAGGTTGGAATTAAAAACAGCGCAAGTATCCAGGTCAGTAACCAGACGAAACGCGACATCTGCCACTGTGACAGGGCGGTAATCGACAGGTCGATAACAGAAAATATAAGAATGGTACGAAAAACTTCTTTTAATTCGAACCAGAAAGGTTTGCGGTAGGTATAGTGACGCAGCCTTACCCAGAACCAGCCAATACAAATTACCGACAGACAAATGTGTGTGGCAATTTTTAAATTCATTTCTTTTTCAGAAATATCTGCCAGTGGCGAATCTGACTGAACATTAATTAGCATCATCGCCACAAATAACGCTGCGTTGAAACAAATTAAGTCTGAACATGCCAGCATTAATTTGGTAATAAGACTTTTAAACGTAAATTTTGTATCGCGCATATTTAACTCTTTATTTTATTTCCTTAAACCCGCAACGGCTATCGCCTGTTTAATCATTAAGCGATGAAACCTCTCCAGACTGAGCCGTTTCTAAGGGGAGCTCCTGCGGCGTTTACGCCAATGACCTTAACCATGAAACCAATAATATTGTGATGAATACCAACAGATTACTCTGACTTAGTCACCGCCAGCGCTGCTCACTTTATCAACAAAAAAGCGATTCGGGCACGCTACCGCCCTTGGCTGTCGCTGCCAATATCGCTGTCATCATTCATATTGCTCCCCGTAATGCGTTAACGTTACCGCAACGCATCATACAGACGTTCATCGACGAATAACTCAATTCGTGACATTACGATTAATGTCGAATAGATACGCAAATTACGACTCTGGGGCAGAGTTTGCTAACTTGTTGCTATACTAGTTATTACTGGCTTGTTTACAAGCAGGTCCCGCCATCCCTGGACTATTTTAGGAAAAAGACTACCAGTAATTAGTATTGATGCCTGACAGGCAGGGCAATGCTTTCTTCACAATTCGGATTAATGCCATACTCCCGGCGAGATAAATCGCATAAGCCCGGCAGGTGAATATCTCTTTCCTGTGACAAAATGAGTCAGAATTATCTCCCTACCACCCTGTGAAGTTAATCAAACCGTCACACTGTTATGTTCACATTTTGCACGATATATCGGTCTGCACGGGTCACATCTCCCCTGCCCTGCCATTTGTACGTGGCTTCGTACTCCACTATCATCAGAGAAAACTCGATTTAAGTTATTCAGGTGAGCACAGCATGCTGGAGGTAATTACAGATCCCTCGCTATGGGCGGGATTAGTCACGCTAATCGTTCTGGAACTGGTTTTAGGCATCGACAATCTGATCTTCATTGCCATCCTGGTTGAGAAGCTTCCTGGACCGCTTCGTGACCGTGCGCGCGTAATCGGACTGCTGCTGGCATTATTGTGCCGATTATTGCTGCTGGCATCGCTTTCCTGGCTGGTTACGCTGAAGCAGCCCTGGGTTACGCTGGCGGGCCACCCCTTTAGTGCGCGTGATTTACTGCTGCTGTCAGGCGGGATTTTCCTGCTTTTTAAAGCCACTACAGAGTTGAATGCGCGCCTTGAAGGTCATGATGAGGAGTCCGGTCAACAAAAAGGCGGCGCTAAATTCTGGCCGGTGGTGGCACAAATCGTGGTGCTGGATGCCATCTTTTCACTGGATGCGGTCATTACTGCGGTTGGCATGGTCAATGATTTACCGGTCATGATGATTGCGGTCACTGTCGCTATTCTGCTGATGCTGCTCGCCAGCAAGCCATTAACCCGCTTTGTAAATAACCATCCTACGATTGTGATCCTCTGCTTGAGCTTTTTACTGATGATCGGCTTTAGCCTGGTGGCGGAAGGCTTTGGCTTTGTGATTCCTAAAGGCTATCTCTATGCAGCCATCGGCTTCTCGGTAGTAATAGAGGCACTGAACCAGCTGGCACACTTTAATCGTCGGCGGGTGCTGTCGGCAGGTCGCCCGCTACGTCAGCGCACGGCGGAAGCGGTGTTACGACTGCTGCGTGGCGCGGGAGAACCGGCGGAACTGGATGCGAAAACCTCGTCACTGATCGCTGACAGCGATGCCAGCATGCTGTTTAACCGGCAGGAACGGGTGATGATTGCCCGCGTATTGGGTATGGGTCAACGCCACGTTAACAGTATTATGACCTCGCGCCACGACGTCCAACATATCGATCTCAGTGATGACCCGACAGAAATAATGTCACGCCTTGACCGCAACCAGCACACGCGAATCCTGATAACGGATAACTCCAGCGAACCACTGGGCGTGGTACACGTTATCGATCTGCTGCACCAGTCGCTACACCATAATTCACTCGACTTGCGCGCGCTGATTCGACAACCGCTGGTCTTTCCTGAGCGGCTGACGCTGTTGCAGGCGCTGGAACAGTTTCGTCAGGCACAGACTCACTTCGCCTTTGTGGTCGATGAGTTTGGTTCAGTGGAAGGCGTGGTAACGCTGAGTGATGTGATGGAGACCATCGCCGGCAATCTGCCGAATGAGGCTGGCGAAATTGACGCCCGCTACGATATTCAGATTCTGGGTGAGGGTCACTGGATAGCCAACGGCCATATGCCACTGGAAGATCTGGCGCTTCATGTAAAATTGCCGCAGGAGCAGCGTGACTATCATACGCTGGCAGGCTTACTGATGGATAAGCTGCAACACATCCCTCAGGAGGGGGAAGTGTTGCAACTGGGTGCGTATCTGTTGCGAACCCTGCAGGTTGAAAATCATCGGGTTCAGAAGGTGGAAATCCTGCTGCAGCCCGATATCGACGACGAGGTATAAGGCAATGCGCCCGTTACGGGCGCATGATTTTTTTCAGGTTCTGTTTGTTCTCACCCTCTTTCTGACGGTCGATCCACTGATTCAGGCGTGACTTCGCCTCACTCTGCAACCGGCTGCGCAGAACCTCATTCACCGGCAGGGAATATTGCAGACTGTCCCAGTGACCATACATGCGCAGTGGAATCGGCTGACTGGAAAGCGCCTTCACCAGCGCATCATCGCCACGCCAGCCGCTGATTTTCAGCCCCAGGGTCACATCCAGCTGTTGCTGCACCATGTCGACTTTGCCCGCGCCCTGCAAGCCCAGATCCTGGCTGTTGCCATTGATATCGCTGAAGCTGAGTACACCCTTATTCAGCGCGACCTGTCCGCTGATCGACTCGATGCCCTCATCCACCGTTTGCTCACTGCTGACCTTATCGCTGACCCGCGCCACGGCACGCTGCACCATCTGCTGCAGATTAAGCTGTGCCAGCTTCAGGTTGCTGGCACTGATGGTCGCGCTGCCCTGCCAGCGCTGTTTAGCCGCCTCGACAGTCAGCGTATCACCCGACAGCTCGCCGTCGAGACTCAGGTTTCCCTGCAGACTTTCCGGCAGTTCAAACGCTTTAAGCAGCGGCTGAATTGCAATTAATCGCAGTTGCGGTTGCAGGCTGACCTGCATCGCTGGCTGACGAATATCGATGCTGCCAGGAATTGAGAAACTGCCATTGCCCAGCTTGCCGCTGAGGGTGTTCAGCGTCATCAGTCCCTGCTGGTTGCTGGCATTTACCGCCAGGCCAGTCAGAGAGAGGCCGCGCCATACCGCCTTGTCCGCCTGTAGCTTCAGGGCCAGATCCAGGCCATTGAGCGGAGAGTCGGCGAGGGTACGTTCCCGCGGTACAGCAATCACCGGCGAACGGGCCACGGTGGCATGCTGCACGCCAGTTGCCTCAGTGACGGGCGCACTGGTCAGTAAATTATCAAGGTTCAGGTTGCTGGCTTTGAGATCCAGCGCCAGCTGCTGCTGCGGCACAATATGGCCACTGCCCTGCCCGGTCAGGGTGCTGTCATTGGCACTGAGCTGCAGATTACTGAAGGAGAACTGCTGGCGGTCGCCATTCCACTCGCCCTGCAGGCTAAGCGATCCTTTGATCCCTTGTGACGGAATATTGGCACCGGATAAAGTGTAATCAAGCTGCTGTAACTGGCCGCTAAGACGATGGGGATATTGCGCGGCATCCAGTTGGCCTTTGAGATTTAACGTGACGTTGCGCTGGTTGCGCATCAGACTGGTGCTCAACGACAGGGCCGCCTGCTTGTTCGCGTCCTGTTCCATGTTGATGTTGAGGTCGCGGAAATTATATTCGTCGCCGCCCGGCTGCTGCCAGATCAGCAGACTGTCGGCTACCTGCAATTTAGCAATATCAAATGACCAGCCGCTGGAAGAAGAGATCGGCTCCGCATCACGCGGACCCTGGGGCGCATTACTGGCGCGCTGCGCCCTGCTGTCTGGCGTCACCCGCACTATCGCATTTTTCAGCATCACCTGGCTGACGCTAAGCTGATGGGATAACAGTGGCCAGAGATCGACATCGAGACGCATGTTTTCCGCCGAGACCAGCGGCTGACTGGCACCCGGTGCGGTCAGACTCATCCGGCCCGCCAGGATACTGAGCTGAGGCCAGACGTGCCAGCGCAGATCGCTGCTGACCTCAAGGCGATAACCACTGCGTTGTTCGACCTGTTGCACCATATAGGCACGAAAGTCGTTGGGATTGACCAGCAGCACCAGCGCGCTCATTCCCGTTAAGACCACCACCAACAGGATGGCCAGCGTGGTTATCACTCTTTTCATTACATCCTCAGATCAGTCTTTGTCGATACGGCTGGCATCAGCGCCCTGCTGACCGCGATATTTCGCATCCTCACGCCGGTTATAGGGACGCGCAGCCGGGCCTGAAAGCGGTTCAAAACTCAGTGCACCAATTAACATACCAGGACGCAGAGCCAGCGGCAATTTACCTGAATTGTAAAACTCCAGCACGATACGGCCCTGCCAGCCAGGATCAATGCGATGAGCCGTAACGTGTACCATTAATCCAAGTCGCGCCAGTGATGAGCGGCCATCCAGCCAGCCGACCAGATCGTCAGGCAACGTCACTGACTCCAGCGTCACCGCCAGCGCCAGCTCACCCGGATGGAGGAAAAAGGCTTCACCATCAGGCAACACGATCTCATCGCTCATAACCCGATCCAGCGCCGCACTCACTTCCTGTTTCGGGCCACTCAGATCGATAAAGGCCGCGGTATGACCGCTGAAAGTGCGGAACTGATTGCCCAAACGCACATCGACGGTGGCCCCGTTAATGCGCTCGACCGGTGGGCGTGGCTCAATGGCCAGTTTGCCATTGTCCAGCCAGGCTTCAATATCGCGATCGCATAATCTCATTGCGGAAACTCCCTGACATAAGTGTAGCAAACCGGCATGCGTGCCCGCCGCCGGTCTGCACCACGTCCTGACGAACGTGCGTTATTCAAAAAACTGGTTGATTTTCGCCTTGAGGATATCGATGGCGATACGGTTTTTTCCGCCGCGCGGCACAATGATATCGGCGTACTGTTTTGATGGCTCGATAAACTGCAGGAACATCGGACGCACGGTCTTCTGATACTGACTCATTACCGAATCCATTGAGCGGCCACGCTCATTGACGTCACGTTTCATACGGCGCATCAGACAGATGTCGAGCGGCGTGTCCACGAAGATTGAGAAGTTGAGTTCCTGGCGCAGACGGGCGTCAGTTAACAGCAGAATGCCTTCAAGGATAATGACCTTTTTTGCCTTCAGGTGTAGCGTTTGCTGGGTGCGGGTATGCTCAACATAGCTGTAGACCGGCAGCTCAATATCCTGACCCGCTTTCACCGCCTGAAGATGCTGCCACAGTAAATCATGATCCATCGCACTCGGATGGTCATAATTGGTTTTAACCCTCTCTTCCATGGTGAGGTGACTTTGATCTTTGTAATAAGCGTCTTCCGGGATAACCCCGATGTGCTCGTCACCTACCTGATCACGGATTTCACGATAGAGCGTGCTGGCAATTAAACTTTTACCGGATGCGGAAGCGCCGGCAATGCCCACAATCACGCACTGATGAGACTTGTCAGTCATACTTTATTAAGACCTGATAACTGGAGCCTGCCACTGGTCACACATTACGCGGGCAGCGGACGGGCCGAAATGGAGAGGGTGTGTTCGCGCTAAGTATAGGGATTTCGGCCTTTTGATGCCAGAGAAATGGCGTCGGCGACTTTTCAGACTTTCTCCTTTGGACGCCACTCATTTCACCGATAAACTGACTGTACACCCTACTATAAAAAAAATGGCCTGCGCGGCGCGCTGTTCCCACAACGCGTGTCGCTAACTAACGTGACGACCGAATGATGCATCAGGAGTGGTATGCACTGGAAGACTTTGACTTATTTTGGCGACAGCATGTTGTTGATTCCAACAGCGGTGATTATTGCGCTGATTTTGCCGTGGAAGAGTGATAACCGTCGTACGGTGTTTTACTGGATTGTGGCATTTAGTCTGGCTGGCCTGACCGTCAGCCTCTCTAAAATCCTGTTTCTGGGGTTTGGCATCGGCAGTGCCCGCTTTAATTTTACCGGTTTCAGTGGTCATAGCGCCATGTCCGCCACGCTATGGCCGGTGATGTTGTGGCTGATTTCCGGACGCTGGTCAGCGACGTGGCGCATTGTGGCTATTGGGATGGGTTACCTTATTCCCCTGATGGTGGGTTATTCCCGCCTGATGATCCACGCCCACTCTAAAAGTGAGGTGGCCACCGGTCTGCTGCTGGGCTTCACATTGAGCACGGCGTTTCTGATCTCCCAGCGTCGCACCGCGCTCAAAGGCTTCAGCTGGCCGCAGGTGGGTGCGGCGCTGTTAGTGCCGTTTGTCTTAATGGGTCACGGTCGCGTCGCCACTACGCAGCAATTCCTGGAACGTTTCGCCGCCAGCCTGGCGGGCATGGAGAAACCCTATACCCGGGCCGATCTTTTCCGCCAGTAATCAACGTGCCGGCAATCATTGCCACCGTGCCCGTCAATTCGCCGAATAGCGGGCACTCTTGATTTCGCCCCTTTTTTCTTTACCGGATGTGCTAGCATGCAGGCAGTGAATGACTGGTGCCTGATTCGCCGTTGCGCAGCCCTGCACCCTGCCGGAAGTCCGCATGACGATTGAGATCCTGTCCCCGCAAAATAGTACGCTAAACCGCTGTCTCTCCGCACTGATTCTTGGCTGCGTGGTGTTTGTCCTGACACTATTCTGTCTTGAATTGATCGTCGTCAGCGGGAGAATCTCCCCACTCTGGTTTCCGACCACGTTAATGACCATCGTGATTTTTCGCTGTCCGTCACGACAACTACCGCTGTTGCTGACAGCCTGCGTGCTGGGCACCGCTGGGGCTAACGCCCTCATCATCGGGCCCGCGCTCTCTAACATTAAATTCGCCCTGATCAATCTTATTCAGGCTGGTGTGGGTGGCATAGTGTTGCGCGCCTTGCTGGATCGGCGCGCGCCGCTGGATTCTCTGCATGACTGGGCGCGGATGGTTCTGTCAGTGGGCATAGTGACGCCGGTATTCGGTGGCCTGCTGGCGCACTGGACGCTGCAGATCAGCGGCCACGCCTCGTTTCCCTTCTTTTATACCTGGGTTATCTCCGAAATCATCGGCATGCTGGTGTTAGGACCGATGCTGTTACTGCTGCCCTGGCCGCTGCGTCGCGCGCAGTTCAGCGATTTACACCTGGCTGAATCCCTGCTGACGCTGCTGCTCACACTCGGGGCCAGTTATCTGGCGCTGCGCTTTTTGCCGTGGCCTTTTACCTTTATTGTGGTGATCCTGTTCTGGTGCGCGATTCGCCTGCCCAAGCTGCAGGCATTTGTGCTGTTCTTCCTGAACGGCAGTTTTATCTCGATGCTTCTGGCCTTTAACCTCGTCAGCGTGGTTAACAACAACAGCGCGCACGGCCCGGTCTCCAGCTGGCTACCATTTCTGCTGGTGTTGATTCCCAGTCACATTATGTCGCTGGTGATGGATGCGTTCCGGCGCGAAAAGCTTCACATCACCGACAGCGAAACCCGTTTCCGTCATGCCATGGAATACTCAGCAATCGGTATGGCGCTGGTGGCACCGCACGGCAGCTGGCTACAGGTGAACCGCTCACTATGTCAGATCCTCGGCTATCCGGCCGATGAACTGAAACGGCTGACCTTTCAACAGATCACCCATCCCGACGATCTCTCACTCGATCTGCAGCATGTGAGCCAATTGCTGGAAGGTGATATCGATACTTACACCCTTGAAAAGCGCTATTTCCGCAAAGATGGCGAGATTGTCTGGGCGCGGCTGACCGTGTCGCTGGTGCGTGACAATAGCTATGCCCCGCTCTACTTAATTGCACAAATCATTGATATTTCTGCGCTGAAGCAGAGCGAGCAGGTGAATCGCCGGTTGATGGAGCGCATTACGCTGGCCAACGAAGCGGGTGGAATCGGCGTGTGGGAGTGGAACCTGCAGACCGGTGAGATGTTATGGGACAAGCGCATGTACGCCTTGTTCGGGCTTGCTCCTCATGAGTCGCCCAGCTATGACCTCTGGATCCATCTGCTGCATCCCGCCGATCGCGAATACGCCGCGCTAACGGTACAGCAGGCAATTGAGCTTCGCAGCGCTTTTCACATGGAGTATCGCGTGGTGGATGACCAGGGGCCGCGCTGGATACGTACTCAGGCTAACCGGCAGCTGAGCAAACAGGGGCGCATTGAGCGTATGCTGGGCATCTGCCAGGATATTACCCCGCTACGCAATCTTAATGAGGCGCTGTTTCAGGAGAAAGAGCGCATGGCGATCACCCTGGATTCCATCGGCGAAGCGGTGATCAGCACTGATAAAGAGATGCGCGTTGCTTTTATGAACCCGGTAGCGGAGACGATGAGTGGCTGGTCGCAGGGGCAAGCCACCGGTCAACCGCTGAGTGAGCTGCTGCACATCACGCAGGGTCGTAACGGACCCGAGATAGAGAATTCACTGCTATGCAAGCTGCCGCCGGAGAAAATCACGCCCGATCTCGCTGAAGATCTGGTACTGCATACCCCGGATGGCGACCCTATTGATATTCACTACAGTATCACCCCGCTGCGCTCGGAAGCGGGCCAGGAACAGGGTGCGGTGATGGTTATTCAGGATGTGAGCGAATCACGCAAACTGATGAAGCGTCTGAGCTACAGCGCGTTGCATGACACCCTGACCCGTCTGCCTAACCGTGCCAGCTTCGAACTTCAGCTTAAACGTCTGCTATCTGATGCTGCTGAACATCAGCATCAACATGTGCTGATGTTTATCGACCTTGATAAGTTTAAAGCCGTCAATGACACTGCCGGGCATGCTGCCGGCGATGCGTTACTGCGCGAACTCTCCGACCTGATGCAGCGCCATTTACGCAGCAGCGATTTTCTGGCCCGACTGGGTGGGGATGAGTTTGCGCTACTGATACCCGATTGCGATGTCGAACAGGCGCATGACGTGGCGCAGCGTATTGTCGCCTCGGTAAACAATTACCCGTTCCAGTGGCTGGGACGTGTTTATCAGGTCGGCGCCAGCGCAGGTGTGACGCAGATTTCAGCAGAAAACTGTCAGAGCAGCGACGTGCTTTCACAGGCGGATATCGCCTGTTACAACGCTAAACGCAGCGGACGCGGACGGCTGGTCGTTTACGAACCACATCGCTTAACGCTGCCGGGCAATCATTAGGGTCTGAATGCAGCAAAGATTGATACGCTGCAGATAGCACTGCCCGCCAAAGCCGTTGCACCGCCAAAAACCCTCGGACGGCCTTTATCTGGCGACATGATATGCTGCTGTACACTGCTGACGGGCTGCGGGTGGATGAGACCCTGCCAGGCAATAATCTGCCTGATGAAACGCTGCGCCGCCGGCTGGATAACCCTCTTCTTGCGGTTTTTTTCCGCCAGGACGTGGAGAAGCTGAATAACCAAGGCTGTCAGGTGATCCTGCCGCTCAATGCCCAGGTACTGAGTGATGCCCCCGTTATGCAGCAACTCTGTCAGCGCTTTGTCACCGCAGGTCTCTCTGTCAGCCGCTGTGGTTTCGCTTTCCCTGCCGCCAGCGTAATGAGCAAGAGCGATCAGCGCTATCCCAGGCTGCTGCAACTGCGTCAGCGTGGCTGTCGCATTTTATTGCAGCTTTTTGGCCGTATTCTGGGCGCCTTCAATCTGCTGAATAACGAGAGGGTTGATTATCTGGTGCTGGCACCTGAACGGGTCGCCAATATGCAAACTAATCTGATGGATGAGATGCTGCTAACCCTCATTCAGGGCCAGCCAGCACAGCGCAATATCTCGGTGCTTACCGGTCCGGTTTCCGTGTCGGCCATGCCCAGTACGCTGGCTCGCCTTGATGTTAATGGCGTATGGGGCAGTGCCGTGGCCGAGCGGCAGCCATTGCGCTCACAGGCTGAAGATCGCATCTACGCGATCCGTTAATTCCCGCGCTGTCCGCTTGCCACCCTGCAGAAGCTGCGCTAAAGTCGCCCCCTTTTTTCCGGCATGGGGGCGAAAATGTTCATAGGATTCGATTACGGCACGGCTAACTGCTCCATTGCAGTCAGCGAAAATGGCACGCCACGTCTGTTAACGCTGGAAAATACTCAATGCCTGCTGCCGTCGATGATTTGTGCGCCAACCCGCGAGTCGATCAGCGAATGGCTCTATCGTCATCATCAGGTGGCGACACCGGATAGCGAAACCACGGCGCTGCTGCAACGCGCCCTGCGTTACAATCGCGAAGAAGATATCGACGTCCAGCCCAATAGCGTCCAGTTTGGCCTCACCGCGCTGCAGCATTATATGGTCGATCCCGAAGATGTCTGGTTCGTTAAATCCCCCAAATCGTTCCTTGGTGCCACCGGCCTGAAGCCACAGCAGATTGCCCTGTTTGAAGATCTGGTCTGCGCCATGATGCTGCACATCCGCCAGCAGGGTGAAAGCCAGCTTGACCACGCTATCGATCAGGCGGTCATCGGGCGACCGGTCAACTTCCAGGGGTTAGGCAGTGAAGCGTCTAACCAGCAGGCTGAAGGTATTCTGCTGCGCGCCGCTCACCGCGCCGGTTTCCGTGACGTGGAGTTTCAGTTTGAACCCGTGGCGGCCGGACTCGATTTCGAAGCGACGCTGAAGCAGGAAACGACGGTTCTGGTAGTGGATATCGGCGGCGGTACGACCGACTGCTCGATGCTGCTGATGGGGCCAAAATGGCGTGATAAGGCGGACCGCCGTGAAAGCCTGCTGGGTCACAGCGGTTGCCGCGTTGGCGGGAACGACCTGGATATTATGCTGACGTTTAAGACCCTGATGCCATTGCTGGGCCTGGGCGGTAACACCCTGAAAGGCACCGCGTTGCCTGCCCTGCCGTGGTGGAACGCGATCGCCATCAATGATGTTCCGGCGCAGAGTGACTTTTACAGTCCGGCCTGCGGTAAGTGGCTGCGGGATTTAGTGCGGGATGCTGAACAGGGTGACGTTGTGGCTCGCCTGCTGAAAGTGTGGCAGCAGAAGCTCAGTTACCGGCTGGTGCGCGCGGCGGAAGAGAGCAAGATAGCGCTGTCAGCCAGCCCGGCGCATACGGCCTCCCTGGACTTTATTGCCGCTGCATTACAGACAGAGATTGGGGTGGGTGAGCTACAGGACGCCATCAGTCAGCCGCTGGAGAAAATTCTGGAACAGGTGCAGCTGGCATTGGCCACCAGCCAGATTAAGCCCGATGTGATCTACCTGACCGGCGGCAGTGCGCGTTCGCCGTTGCTGCGCGCGGCGCTGCAGCAGACGCTGCCGGATACGCCGATTGCGGGCGGCGATGATTTCGCCTCGGTCACCGCAGGACTGGCCCGCTGGGCGGAAGTGATGTTCCGCTAATTCTGCTTTACGCTGCGCTGCAATAAAAAAACGGCACCGGTGAGTGCCTTTTTTTTGCGGATAGTGCATAGGCTCAGGGCGCATACGCCTTCCGCAAAGACGCAAAAGACGCCATCCCTGGCATGCTCAACGCGGGCCATCCATAGCCCGCGATGCTTTGCTACAGGCGTATGCGCCCATCGCTTTACGTTTGGGAGCTGTCTGCCTGACAAATCTAAGTACCTTTTTAACTGTAAATCAGAAGGCTATATTGGCGCTGATACCGCCGATAAACGCATCTTTCACTTCACCCACTGCGCCCGGTGCCACCACATACTGCAGGTTAGGTCGCAGTGACATCCAGTTAGCTACTTTGGCGTTGTAGTAGACCTCATAGTTGTACTCTGAACCTTCCTGAATCGGCAGATAGGTTGGGCTGTCAAAACGGCTCTCACCACTAGCCTGATTCTGCTGACGCAGTGAACGGGTATAGTCACTGTTCACATGAATACGCGACGCGCCCACACCGATCTCATCCTGAGGACGGGCATCAAACGGTCCTGTCCAGGTAAAGGCGATAGACTGGTAGTTGTCGGTCTTTGAGGTTTTGTGATCGTTCATTACCGCCTGCACCCGCACGCCCAGGCCGCGATTTACCTCGCCATCCTGCGCGGTCAGCTGTTGCTGTAATAACAGATAGCCGCCATAGGCATGTGCCTGATCCTGATAGCCGCCGTTGCGCCAGCTACCATAGACATCGCCATCCACCGACGAATAGTAATAGCCGATGCGGTAATTACCCGGTAATTTCTCCGGCCCGAACGTCGGTTTCCAGCCCAGTTCGACCGGCACCAGATTTCCCTCTGAATGACGGGTATCCAGGCGGAAGCCATCGCCGCGATCGTAGTTGGCGCGGTTCTGGTTATAGAAGCCGACCTGGAAGAACACTTCAGGTGTGAGAGTGAACTTAACCCGCCCCCCCCACTGCGATACCGGCCAGTTGAACCAGCGATCGCCGCGCCAGTTACCCGCCTGCCCGCTGCCCAGCGCCAGGTTCTGGAACAGATTGCCATCGAAGTTATCGAAGTCTTCCCCCACCGTCACCCGTCCGGCTTTCAGATCGACAACATCGTTAAATAATCCTTTGCGCAACCAGAACTGAGTCAGACGCCAGGTCTGGCCACGGCCGTAAACCTCTTGCACCGAGGAGAGCATACCGGTACGTTTATCCGCCACCTGCTCTGAGAGATTCTGTCCGTCACGATTGGTCACGGTCATCTGGAACTCAGCATCCTGCCAGTCCAGCAGCTTCTGCAAATCGAAATTGGTGCCGAACGTCCACTGATCGCTATAGCGCAGGGTGGTGTTGGTATCTGCCCCGCCGCCTAAATTCGCGGCGCTTTCCATGGTGTAATTAACGTCAAACTTAATGCCGTCCTCCTGCAACTGCGTTCGGTAACCGCCCCAGTCACCAAACATCCACTCGGAGTCAGGACTGAGCGCATCAGCGGCGAATGCCTGTGCGGAAAGCATGGACAGAATCAGGGTGCCGGTTGCCACACAGGCAGCGGAAAAGGCGGGGGCTTTTCTGGTTTTCATCGTGCTTATTCTTATGTAGGTTACGGAAAGTGACACGGAGGATAGTGCGGGCCAATCTTCATTTATTGTAAATACGTGCGCATAAATTCCCGAAACATCCGTTTATTAACGCATCTGTGATCGGGATCGCTGAATGGTTATTCTTCGGGGAGAATGCCCATTATTTAGCAGGGGAAGAGGGAAAAGGGGGCGCTAGCGCCCCCTCTGATTAGCGGCTTGCCTGGTCCAGCAGCGCGATCTGCGCCGGTGTCAGCGTCAGTTGCATTGCACCAGCCAGATCGTCGAGTTGTTTAAGCGAAGTGGCACTGACGATCGGTGCAGTGATGCCGGGACGGGCGATCTGCCAGGCCAGCGCCACCTGGGTCGGCGTCACCTGATGCGCTTCGCTGATAGCATCCAGCGCGTCAAGGATCCGCAAACCGCGCGGGTTAAGGTATTTCTCCACCACCCCCTGACCGCGCGCGCTTTTAACGGCATCTGCCGCATCACGGTATTTGCCACTGAGAAAACCGCTGGCAAGTGAGTAGTAATTGATAACACCCAAACCGTGCGCCCTGACCACCGGCTCCAGCTCCGTTTCATAGGGCCGGCGGTCATACAGATTGTATTCCGGTTGCAGGGTTTCATAACGCGCCAGCCCCTGTTTTTCACTGATCTGCAGCGCCTCCTGCAGCCGCGCCGCGCTGTAATTCGAGGCGCCAATCGCCCGCACTTTGCCCTCGCGGATCAGGCTATCAAAGGCGCTCAGAGTTTCCGCCAGCGGCGTATCCTGATCGTCGCGGTGCGCCTGGTAGAGATCAATGTAATCGGTCTGCAACCGGCGCAGTGAATCTTCGACGGCCTGACGGATATACTGCGGTTTCAGCCCGGTTTTCTCCGGCGACAGTTCCATGCCAACCTTGGTTGCCAGCACGATCTGGTCGCGTTTGCCGCTTTTTTTCAGCCATTCACCAATAATGGTTTCCGATTCCCCTCCTTTATTACCCGGTGCCCAGCGGGAATAGACGTCGGCGGTATCGATAAACCACAGGCCTCGATCCACCAGCGCATCCAGCAGAGAAAAGGAGGTGGTTTGATCCACCGTCCAGCCAAACACGTTGCCGCCAAACGTCAGTAACGGCACCGCGATACCACTGTCACCTAACTGTCGGGTTTGATTCTGACTCATTTATTGCTCCTTATTTGCCTGAAAAAACCGTCTCTTTTTCAGCATAGCAAAGTGATTTCACGGCTTTATGACGATTGTGCTGTGATTATTGTAAGAACAGGCATAATTACCCCGCCCTGACAGATATCCTTATTTCCTTCAACTTCTGCCCGTCAGAGGCGACTACACTCTGTCGTTTGCAGGCTACCCCTTTGATGCCTGCGTCTGGGACTACGTCACTGCTGGAGAGCATCAACAATCATGAACACCCGACATCCTGTTATGAAAAAAACCCTAATCGTGCTGGCCCTGATTGCCGTGGCCGCTGGCGGCTACTATGGCTGGCAACGCAACGCCCAGCCGCAGAGCAGTAGCCAGACGGATACGCCAGCCCCGCGCGGCAAAAGCGGCGGTGATGGCGCTCATCGTCCACTCGCGCCAGTACAGGCTGCGACCGCCTCCCGCCAGAGCGTGCCGCAATACCTCAGCGGACTGGGTACGGTAACTGCTGCTAACACGGCCACAGTGCGCAGCCGGGTCAATGGCGAGCTGCTGGCAATCCACTTTACCGAAGGCCAGCAGGTCAAAGCAGGCGAACGCCTGGCAGAAGTCGACCCGCGCCCTTATCAGGTGGCGTTAACTCAGGCTCAGGGCCAGCTGGCGAAAGATCAGGCGACGCTGGCTAATGCCCGTCGTGATCTGGCGCGCTTTGAGAAACTGGCAAAAACCTCGCTGGTCTCGCAACAGGAGCTGGACACTCAGCGCTCACTGGTGAGTGAAACGCTCGGCACCCTGAAAGCGGATGAGGGCAGCGTCGCCAGTGCGCAGCTCAATCTCACCTACAGTCGGATCACCGCGCCGATTGCCGGACGGGTCGGGCTGAAACAGGTGGATGTCGGCAACTACGTCACCAGTGGTGATACCACCGGCATCGTGGTGATCACCCAGACGCACCCGATTGATGTGGTCTTTACTCTGGCAGAGAACAGCATCAGTTCCATTCTTAAGGCGCAGAAAAGCGGCGAGCCGCTGCTGGTGGAAGCCTGGGATCGCGCTAATCAGAACCTGATCGCCAGCGGTAAACTGCTTAGCCTCGATAATCAGATTGATGTCACCACCGGCACCATCAAAATCAAAGCGCGTTTTGATAATCAGGACGACACGCTATTCCCCAATCAGTTCGTGAATGTGCGGCTAAAGGTCAACACCCTACAGGATGCAATTGTGATCCCGCCTGCCGCGTTGCAAATGGGCAACGAAGGCCACTTTGTCTGGGTGGTCAACAGTGACAACAAGGTTAGCAAGAAAAGCGTCATTGCCGGCTTGCAGGATAGTGAGAAAGTGGTGGTCAGCGCCGGTCTGGAGGCGGGTGAACGCGTGGTGACCGACGGGCTGGATCGCCTGACCGAAGGCGCGAAAGTTGAGGTGGTCGCGCCGCAGAGCAACGCACCGCGCGCCACCCGCGCGACCCTGCCGTCAAAAGGAGAGCGTGAGTAATGCAGGTCATGCCTCCTGATCACAGTGGCGGGCCGTCACGCCAGTTTATTCTGCGCCCGGTCGCCACCACGCTGTTGATGATTGCGATTTTGCTGGCCGGGATACTGGGCTACCGCTTCCTGCCGGTCTCGGCGCTGCCGGAAGTCGACTATCCGACCATCCAGGTCGTCACACTCTATCCGGGTGCCAGCCCGGATGTGGTCACCTCCTCCATCACCGCGCCGCTTGAGCGCCAGTTTGGTCAGATGTCTGGCCTGAAACAGATGGCGTCGCAAAGCGCCGGCGGTGCCTCGGTGGTGACGCTGCAGTTCCAGCTGACGCTGCCGCTGGATGTGGCAGAACAGGAGGTGCAGGCGGCCATAAACTCAGCGACCAACCTGCTGCCCAACGACCTGCCTAATCCGCCGGTCTACAGCAAAGTGAATCCTGCCGATCCGCCGATCATGACGCTTGCCGTGACAACCCGCAGCATGCCACTGACGCAGGTGCAGGACATGGTGGAAACGCGCGTCGCACAGAAAATCTCTCAGGTCAGCGGCGTCGGGCTGGTGACGCTTTCGGGCGGCCAGCGTCCGGCGGTGCGGGTAAAAATGAATGCGCAGGCGCTGGCGGCGCTGGGTCTGACCAGCGAAACGGTGCGCACTGCCATCAGCAATGCCAACGTCAATTCTGCCAAAGGCAGCCTGGATGGCCCGACCCGCTCCGTCACCCTGTCAGCCAATGACCAGATGAAATCGGCGGAAGATTATCGCCAGCTGATTATCAGCTACAAAAACGGCGCACCGGTGCGTCTTGGTGACGTGGCGACCATCGAACAGGGTGCAGAAAACAGCTGGCTTGGTGCCTGGGCCAACCGTGATGCGGCGATTGTGCTCAACGTTCAGCGTCAGCCTGGTGCCAATATCATCGCCACAGCAGATAATATCCGTGCCATGTTACCCGCTCTGACCGCCGCCCTGCCGAAGTCGGTAGAGGTTAAACTGCTCACCGACCGCACCACCAATATTCGCGCTTCGGTCAACGACACGCAGTATGAGCTAATGCTGGCGATGGCGCTGGTGGTGATGATTATCTATCTGTTTCTGCGCAACGTGCCCGCCACGCTGATCCCGGCGGTGGCGGTGCCACTGTCGCTGATTGGCACCTTCGCGGCGATGTATTTCCTCGGCTTTTCAATCAACAACCTGACACTAATGGCGCTGACCATCGCCACCGGCTTTGTGGTTGATGATGCCATCGTGGTGATTGAGAACATCTCACGCTATATCGAGAAAGGGGAAAAGCCGCTGACCGCCGCGCTGAAAGGTGCCGGAGAGATCGGCTTTACCATCATCTCCCTCACCTTCTCGCTGATTGCGGTCCTGATCCCACTGCTGTTTATGGGCGACGTGATCGGCCGTCTGTTCCGCGAATTTGCCGTGACGCTGGCGGTGGCGATTCTGATTTCAGCGGTAGTGTCACTGACCCTGACGCCGATGATGTGCGCCAGGATGCTGAGCGCAGAGTCGCTGCGAAAACAGAACCGCTTTTCGCGGGCCAGCGAAGCGATGTTTGATCGTATCGTGGCCGCCTATGGCCGCGGCCTGAGCCGGGTGCTGAATCACCCCTGGCTGACACTGTCGGTGGCGCTGGGCACCCTGGTGCTGACGCTGCTGCTGTGGGTGATGATCCCGAAAGGCTTTTTCCCGCAGCAGGATAACAGCATTATTCAGGGCACGCTGCAGGCCCCGCAGTCGGTCTCCTACGCCAGCATGGCGCAGCGCACCCGCGACGTCGCCTCTATCATCATGAAAGATCCGGCAGTTCAGAGCATGACCTCGTTTGTCGGCGTAGATGGCACCAATGCCGCGCTGAACAGCGCGCGGCTGCAGATCAACCTGAAACCACTGGATCAGCGCGACGACCGGATTCCTGCTATTCAGCAGCGCCTGCAACAGCAGGTCAGTGAGGTGCCGGGTGTACAGCTTTGGCTGCAGGCTGTGCAGGATCTCACTATCGATACCCAGGCGAGCCGCACGCCGTACCAGTTCACGCTGCAATCGGGATCACTGTCATCGCTCAGCACCTGGGTTCCGGCCCTGCTGACCCGGCTCAGCACCCTGCCCCAGTTGCGTGATGTCAGCAGTGACTGGCAGGATCAGGGGCTGGAAGCCTATGTCAACGTGGACCGCGACAGCGCCAGCCGCCTTGGCATCAGCATGGCGGATGTCGATAACGCGCTGTATAACGCCTACGGTCAGCGGCTGATCTCCACCATCTATACCCAGGCGAATCAGTATCGTGTGGTGCTGGAGCAGGATAATCACGCCACGCCGGGGCTGGCGAGCCTGGAGGCAATTCGCCTGAACAGCAGCGATGGCGGCAGCGTACCGTTAAACGCCATTGCCCGCATCGAACAGCGCCACACGCCGCTGAGCATTAACCATCTTGACCAGTTCCCGTCGGCGACCTTCTCGTTTAACGTGGCTGACGGCTATTCGCTGGAAGAGGCGGTGAAAGCGGTGTCGCAGGCGGAAGCACAACTTGGCATGCCCGCCGAGCTGATGACCCAGTTCCAGGGCAGCACGCTGGCGTTTGAGGCGGCGCTGAGCAGCACCGTCTGGCTGATTGTGGCGGCCATCGTGGCGATGTATATCGTGCTGGGCGTGCTCTATGAGAGCGTTATTCACCCGATCACCATTCTGTCAACGCTGCCCACGGCGGGTGTCGGGGCGCTGCTGGCACTGATGCTTAGCGGCAATGAGCTGGATATCGTGGCGATTATCGGCATCATCCTGCTGATCGGCATCGTGAAAAAGAACGCCATCATGATGATCGACTTTGCGCTGGCGGCCGAGCGTGAACAGGGCATGCAGCCTGTTGATGCCATCTATCAGGCCTGCCTGCTGCGCTTCCGTCCGATTCTCATGACTACGCTGGCGGCCCTGCTTGGCGCGCTGCCACTGATGCTCAGCACCGGCGTCGGTGCCGAACTGCGTCATCCGCTGGGGGTTGCCATGGTCGGCGGCCTGATTCTGAGCCAGGTGCTGACGCTGTTTACCACGCCGGTGATCTACCTGCTGTTTGATCGGCTGGCGCACGCCACCCGCCGTCGCTTTGGCCGCACGGAGGTCGAAGAGTGAAATTCTTTGCCCTGTTTATTAACCGACCCGTTGCCACCGCCCTGCTGACGCTGGCCATCGCACTGGCCGGAATGCTGGGGTTCCGCCTGCTGCCGGTGGCACCGCTGCCGCAGGTCGATTTCCCGGTGATCGTCATCTCGGCTTCTCTGCCGGGTGCCGCGCCGGAGATTATGGCGTCGTCGGTGGCAACACCGCTGGAGCGCTCACTGGGACGCATCGCGGGCGTCAGTGAAATGACCTCAACCAGTTCGCTGGGCAGCACCCGCATCATTCTGGTATTTGATTTTGATCGCGACATTAACGGGGCCGCGCGCGATGTACAGGCCGCAATTAACGCAGCGCAAAGCCTGCTGCCTACCGGGATGCCGTCGCGTCCGACCTATCGCAAAGTGAACCCTTCAGATGCGCCGATTATGATCATGACGCTGACCTCGGATACCTACAATCCGGGTCAGCTTTATGATTACGCATCGACCCAGCTGGCGCAGAAGCTGTCACAGATTGAAGGCGTGGGCGACGTGACCGTAGGGGGCAGCTCGCTGCCTGCGGTGCGCGTAGCGCTGAATCCACAAGCACTGTTCAACCAGGGCGTGTCGCTGGATGCGGTACGCACCGCCATTTCCAACGCCAATCAGCGACGCCCGCAGGGCGCACTGGATGACGCGCAACAGCGCTGGCAGTTGCGTACCAATGATGCGCTGCAGAGTGCCAGTGAATATCAGCCGCTGGTGGTGCATTACAACAACGGCGCGGCGGTCAGGCTGGCGGACGTGGCGACGGTGGAGGACTCGGTGCAGGACATGCGCAACGCCGGGATGTCGCGCGGTAAACCCGCGGTGCTGCTGCTGATCCGCAAAACGCCTGAAGCCAACGTCATTGACACGGTGGACCGGATTCGTGCAGAGATGCCGCTGCTGCATGAAGTGATCCCCGCCGCCATCGATCTGCAGATAGCCCAGGATCGTTCACCCACCATTCGCGCTTCGCTGCATGAAGTAGAGCAGTCACTGGTCATCGCCGTGGCGCTGGTGATTCTGGTGGTGTTCGTTTTCCTGCGCTCGGGACGGGCCACCTTCATCCCCGCCGTCGCCGTGCCGGTTTCGCTGATCGGCACCTTTGCCGCGATGTATCTGTGCGGTTTCAGCCTCAACAACCTGTCACTGATGGCGCTGACCATCGCCACCGGCTTTGTGGTGGATGATGCAATTGTGGTGCTGGAGAACATTGCCCGCCACGTAGAAGCGGGCATGAAACCGCTGGCTGCCGCGCTGAAAGGGGTACGTGAAGTCGGCTTTACAGTGCTGTCGATGAGCCTGTCGCTGATTGCGGTGTTCCTGCCACTGCTGATGATCGGCGGGCTGATTGGCCGCTTCTTCTCTGAATTTGCCATTACGCTGTCGGTGGCTATTGTTATCTCGCTGTTTATCTCGGTCACCCTGACGCCGGTGATGTGCGCGTATCTGCTGAAGCCGCAGGCATCGCGCAGCCAGCCGCGTCAGCGTGGCGCGGGTCGCCTGCTGATGGCGATCCAGCAGGGCTATGGTCGTTCACTGAACGTGGTACTGAACCATGCTCGCTGGGTGATGCTGCTGTTTTTCGCCACCATCGCGCTGACCGGCTGGCTGTTTGTGCATATCCCGAAAACCTTTATGCCGGAACAGGATACCGGGCGACTCTCCGGCTTTATCTCTGCCGACCAGAGCATTTCGTTTCAGGCGATGCGCAGTAAGCTGCAGGATTTCATGGTGATTGTCGGGGCCGATCCGGCGGTAGAGAGCGTGGTGGGCTTTACCGGCGGAATGCGTACCAATAGCGGCTCCATGTTTATCTCCCTAAAGCCGCTGTCAGAGCGCAAAGAGAGCGCAGTGGAGATTATCGCCCGGCTGCGCACCAGGCTGGCGAAAGAGCCAGGGGCCAGTCTCTATCTCAATGCGGTGCAGGATTTGCGTGTCGGCGGTCGGGAATCGAATGCCGGTTATCAATATTCGCTGCTGTCGGACGACCTCAACGACCTGCGTGAGTGGGAGCCAAAAATTCGTCAGGCGTTCTCTGCCCTGCCGCAACTGGCGGATGTGAACTCCGATCAGCAGGATAAAGGCAGCGAGATGGCACTGACCTACGACCGGGAAAGCATGGCGCGGCTCGGTATCGACGTCTCTCAGGCCAATGCCCTGCTGAATAACGCCTTTGGTCAGCGTCAGATTTCCACCATCTACCAGCCGCTTAACCAGTACAAAGTGGTGATGGAGGTTGATCCGCGCTACACCCAGGATATCAGCGCCCTGTCGCAGATGTTTGTGATAAACAGCGAAGGTAAAGCGATTCCGCTGTCATGGTTCGCCCACTGGCAGCCGGCTAATGCGCCGCTGTCGGTGAACCATGAAGGGCTGTCGGCTGCCTCAACCATTTCCTTTAACCTGCCGGAAGGGGTATCGCTGTCGCAGGCGTCGGACGCGATTGAACGCACCATGACAGCGATTGGCGTGCCGTCCAGCGTGCGTGGCAGCTTTGCTGGTACGGCGCAGGTGTTTCAGCAGTCGCAGAGCAGTCAGCTCTGGCTTATGCTGGCAGCGATTGCGGCGGTCTATATCGTGCTGGGGATCCTCTATGAAAGCTATGTCCATCCGCTGACGATTCTCTCTACCCTGCCCTCGGCGGGTGTCGGGGCACTGCTGGCGCTGGAATTGTTCGATACGCCCTTCAGCCTGATTGCGCTAATCGGTATTCTGCTGCTGATCGGAATCGTGAAAAAGAACGCCATCATGATGGTCGATTTTGCGCTGGATGCAGAGCGCAACGGCCAGCTCAGCGCCCGGGAGGCGATCTTCCAGGCGTGCCTGTTGCGTTTCCGGCCCATTATGATGACGACGCTGGCGGCGCTGTTTGGCGCGCTGCCGCTGGTACTGACCCGTGGCGACGGCGCCGAGCTGCGTCAGCCGCTGGGGATTACCATCGCAGGCGGACTGGTCATGAGCCAGCTGCTGACGCTCTATACCACGCCGGTGGTCTATTTAATGATGGACAAGCTGCGGCGCAAAAAACGTCCACTGGCCGCCGCGCAGCAGCCGTAATGGCTATGGCGGCGGCAGGCACCGGGCGTGACGCCTTTATCAGGGGGATCGATGACTACGCAAAGCACTAACGTCCGCTGGCAGTTATGGATTGTTGCCATCGGCTTCTTTATGCAGACGCTGGATACTACCATCGTTAATACTGCGATCCCGTCGATGGCGCACGATTTGGGTGTCAGCCCGCTGCATATGCACTCGGTGATCGTCTATTACGTGCTGACCGTGGCGGTGATGCTGCCAGTCAGCGGCTGGCTGGCGGATCGCTTTGGCGTGCGTAATATTTTCTTCTGCGCGATTCTGCTATTCAGCCTCGGCTCACTGCTGTGCGCCCTCGCCGCCACGCTGGATCAGCTGGTGCTGTCGCGGGTGGTGCAGGGAATTGGCGGTGCCATGATGGTGCCGGTGGGTCGCCTGACAGTGATGAAAATCGTACCGCGTGAGCAATATATGTCCGCCATGACCTTTGTCACCCTGCCTGGCCAGATCGGCCCGCTGCTGGGTCCGGCGCTGGGCGGTGTATTGGTGGAGTACGCCAGCTGGCACTGGATCTTTCTGATCAATATCCCGGTCGGCATCGCAGGCGCCATCGCCACCCTGATCCTGATGCCCAACTACCGCATGCAGACACGCCGCTTTGATTTCGGCGGTTTTATCCTGCTGGCAGCCGGTATGGCAACCCTGACGCTGGCACTGGATGGTCAGCGCAGCAGCGGCGGCTCACCGTTGCTGCTGGGTGCCATGATCCTTATTGGTCTGTTCTCTTTGCTGTTCTACCTGATGCATGCCCGCGGCAATGAGAATGCGCTGTTCAGCCTGAAACTGTTTGATAATCGCCTCTATTCCATCGGTCTGCTCGGCAGTTTTACCGGCCGCATCGGCAGCGGGATGCTGCCCTTTATGACGCCCATCTTCCTGCAGCTTGGCATGGGCTACAGCCCGTTTCACGCGGGGCTGATGATGATTCCGATGGTGCTGGGCAATATGGGGATGAAGCGCATTGTGGTGCATATCGTCAATCTCTATGGCTACCGCAACGTGCTGGTGATGTCGACCGTGGCGCTGGCGCTGGTGGTACTGCTGTTCCCGCTGATGGCGATCCTGGGCTGGGTCTGGCTGCTGCCACTGGTGTTATTCCTGCAGGGCATGGTCAATGCCATTCGCTTTTCTTCGATGAATACCCTGACGCTGAAAGAGCTGCCGGATGAGCTGGCGTCCAGCGGAAACAGCCTGCTGTCGATGATTATGCAGCTGTCGATGAGTATTGGCGTCACCGTGGCCGGGCTGTTACTGGGGGCATTTTCCCAGGAGAGCGCGGCGAACAGTGCGGTGGAACACCAGATGTTTATTTATACCTACCTTTGCATGTCGCTGATTATCATCCTGCCCGCGCTGGTGTTCTGGCGCGTGCCGCCACAGGTGAGTACCAACGTTGATCTGCGACGCCGGAGAGAAAAATGAGAGTTAACCTGCACCTGGGTATCGGAGCCAAATTGTTTACGGCGATTTTCGCCACCTGCATGCTGGTGCTGATTACCATGCACTGGGGGGTTCGCCTCAGTTTCGAGCATGGCTTTGTCGACTACATTAAGCGCGGCAACCAGCAGCGGTTAAATCTGCTTAGCGATGCCCTGGCCGATCAGTATGAGCAGCACGGCAACTGGGATTTTTTGCGCCACAACGATCGGCTGGTCTTCACTATGCTGCGTTCGCTGGAGCAAAACCCTGACAGTAATAGTCAGCTACCGCCCCACGGCTGGCGTACCCAGTTCTGGATCCTTGATCAGCAATATAAAGTGATGATCGGGCCACGATCCCCGGTCCCCCCCGAGGGCACGCGGCGCAACATCACCACCAGCAACGGCAAAGTGGTCGGCTGGGTGATTGGTTCGCCGCCGGAGCGGCTGACCCGCAGTACCGACATTAACTTTGATCAGCAACAGCGGCGCACCAGCTGGATTATTGTTGGCCTGTCGACGCTGCTGGCGGCGCTGGCGACCTGGCTGATGGCACGCGGTCTGCTGGCCCCGGTTAAACGGCTGGTTGACGGCACTCATCATTTGGCAGCCGGTAATTTTGCCACCCGCGTTGAGGTCAGCAGCCGGGATGAGCTGGGCCAGCTGGCCAGGGACTTTAACCTGCTTGCCAGCTCGCTGGAGAAAAATGAAAGCATGCGGCGTGCCTTTATGGCCGATATCTCTCACGAGTTACGCACGCCGCTGGCGATCCTGCGCGGTGAACTGGAAGCGATGCAGGATGGGGTGCGCAAACTGACACCGGAAGCGATTACCTCGCTGCAGAGTGAAGTGGTGGTGCTGAGCAAGCTGGTAGATGATCTGCACCAGCTATCACTGTCGGATGAGGGTGCCCTTGCCTACCGTAAGCAGGCGACCGATCTGGTGCAACTGCTGGAAGTCACAGCGGGCAGCTTTGCCGAACGCTATCGTGCACACGGCCTTACGCTGAAACTGAATCTGCCCGATCAGGCTCCTTTCTTTGGCGATCCTGATCGCCTGATACAGTTGTTTACTAACCTGCTGGAGAACAGCCTGCGCTACACCGACAGCGGAGGCCGGGTTGAAGTGACGTTGAAGTATGACGCACCGAACTGGCGCATCGAGTTTGATGACAGTGCGCCGGGGGTGGATAGAGAACATCAGGCGCAGATTTTTGAACGCTTCTTTCGCACCGAAGGTTCACGCAACCGGGCCAGCGGCGGCTCGGGTCTGGGCCTTGCCATCTGTAAAAATATCGCTGACGCACATGGCGGTGATATTCATGCGGCGCACTCTGATTTAGGTGGACTGAAAATCGCGCTACACTTGCGCTATGTTCCCCTTGTGTAGACGCTTATGAGCCTGGAAAACCACGACCCGCTAATTCTGGTGGTCGAAGATGAGCCGAAACTGGCGCAGCTGATGATCGATTATCTGCACGCCTCGAACTACCGAACCCATCACATTGCTGATGGCAGCGCAGTGCTGGATTATGTGCGCCAGACGCCACCCGACCTTATGCTGCTGGATTTGATGCTGCCTGGCACAGACGGGTTAACGCTGTGCCGTGAAATCCGTCGCCATTCTGAGTTGCCGATTATTATGGTCACCGCCCGCACTGAGGAAATCGACCGGCTGCTGGGACTGGAGCTGGGCGCGGATGACTACATCTGTAAACCCTTTAGCCCGCGTGAAGTGGTGGCGCGGGTGAAGACTATTCTGCGCCGGGTAACACGTTCGGCGAAAGAGCCGCACAGCGCCTCGTTACTCCGGGTCGATGAGAGCCGCTTCTTCGCCAGCTGGCGCGAAAAGCCGCTGGATTTAACCCCGGCGGAGTTCCGCCTGCTGAAAACGCTGTCGCTGGAACCGGGTAAAGTTTTTTCACGCGAACAGCTGCTCAACCATCTCTATGATGACTACCGTGTGGTCACGGACCGCACCATTGACAGCCATATCAAGAATCTGCGACGCAAGCTGGAGCATCTCGACAGCGAGCAACCCTTTATCCGCGCCGTCTATGGCATGGGCTATCGCTGGGAAGCCGATGCCTGTCATTTGATCTAGTTTGATCTCGATCAATTTACTTCCCTTTTCTCACTGCCTACAATTCCGCACCTTTCGCAGGGCTTAACGCCCTGCACCTGCTGCCTGAGGCGGCATACTGACCTGACATCAGTGAGACGATCATGAAACCCGAACTGCTTTCCCCTGCCGGCACGCTTAAGAACATGCGTTACGCCTTTGCCTATGGTGCCGATGCCGTCTATGCCGGCCAGCCGCGTTACAGCCTGCGGGTGCGTAACAACGAATTTACCCACGAAAATCTCGCGCTGGGTATCAGTGAAGCCCACGCGCTGGGCAAGAAATTCTACGTGGTGGTGAACATTGCGCCGCACAACGCCAAGCTGAAAACCTTTATTCGTGACTTAGCGCCCGTGGTGGCGATGCAGCCCGATGCGCTGATCATGTCCGATCCCGGCCTTATTATGCTGGTGCGTGACGCCTTCCCGTCGATGCCGATTCATCTGTCGGTGCAGGCCAATGCGGTCAACTGGGCCACGGTAAAATTCTGGCAGCAGATGGGACTGAGCCGGGTGATCCTGTCACGCGAGCTGTCGCTGGAAGAGATCGCCGAAATCCGCCAGCAAGTGCCGGAAATGGAGCTGGAAGTCTTTGTTCATGGCGCGCTTTGCATGGCCTATTCCGGCCGCTGCCTGTTGTCGGGTTACATGAACAAACGCGACCCGAATCAGGGCACCTGCACTAACGCCTGCCGCTGGGAATATAAAGTGGCAGAAGGTCAGCAGGATGAGGTGGGTAATATCGTTGGTATCCACCAGCCTATCGCCGTACAGGATGTGACGCCTACGCTGGGCGTGGGTCAACCCACCGATAAAGTGTTTCTGCTGGAAGAGAAGATGAAGCCCGGCGAGGTGATGAGCGCGTTCGAGGACGAGCACGGCACTTACATCATGAACTCGCGGGATCTGCGCGCGGTCGCACACGTGGAGCGGCTCAGCGAGATGGGCGTCCATTCGCTGAAGATTGAGGGACGCACCAAGTCCTACTATTACTGCGCCCGCACCGCACAGGTTTATCGCCGGGCAATTGATGATGCCGCCGCCGGTAAGCCGTTTGATCCCTCACTGCTGTTAACCCTGGAAGGTCTCGCGCATCGCGGATATACCGAAGGCTTCCTGCGCCGCCACACCCACGACAGCTATCAGAATTATCAGCAGGGCTTTTCGGTTTCCGATCGCCAGCAGTTCGTCGGCGAATTTACCGGCGAGCGCCGGGGCGAATGGGCTGAAGTGGCCGTGAAGAATAAGTTTTTGCTGCATGACAGCGTAGAGATCATGACGCCAGAAGGGAACCTGCAATGCCAGCTGGATGCCCTGCAGAATGCACGCGGCGAACCGACCCAGGTTGCGCCGGGCGATGGCCATCGTGTGTGGCTGCAGGTGCCTGAGGCGGTAGATCTGCGTTTTGCATTACTGCTACGCAACTTTGATCACGGTGAGGATACCCGGGTCCCTCATAATCGGTTACCAACGGAAACAATTTGAGGAAATCAGAACAGGATCACAGTCCCCCGGTCGGGGCTGCTTTATAGTCCCGCCTGCTGCTAATGAGTAACAATAAACGGCAGATTTACCAGGAACCACCTCATTTACCCGCCCGGCTCCCCCGCGCGGGTTTTCTTTTTTCTCTCTTTCGCCAATAATTTACTGCTGGCAGCTGTGTTATAAATTCCCTTCTTACTCTGTAGATCTTCAAGGAACGCAAAATGGATAATAAACCGCTTACGCTGCTCATCCTCAATGGGAAAGGCGCCGGTAATGATGATCTGCGCGACGCTATTGCGACCCTGCGTGAAGAAGGCTTCGACATTGCAGTGCGTGTCACGTTTGAAAAAGGTGACGGTGATCGCTACGTCAAAGAGGCCATAGCGCTGCAGGCAGAGACTGTGGTGGCGGGTGGTGGCGATGGCACCATAAATGAAGTCGCGACGGCGCTGGCGGCTTCTGAAGCGGATCATCGCCCGGTGTTGGGCATCCTGCCACTGGGTACTGCTAACGACTTCGCCACCAGCGTTGGTATCCCGGAAGAGATGGAACCGGCACTGAGACTGGCGATTCAGGGCAAAGCGAGTGCCATCGATCTGGCCAGGGTCAATCAGAGCCACTACTTCATTAATATGGCGACAGGTGGGTTTGGCACCCGCATCACCACAGAAACCCCGGAAAAGCTGAAGTCGGCACTGGGCGGTGTCTCCTACTTTATTCACGGCCTGATGCGCATGGATACGCTGAAACCCGATACCTGTGAGATCAGCAGTCCCGATTTCGCCTGGCAGGGTGATGCGCTGGTTATCGGTATCGGTAATGGGCGGCAGGCGGGCGGCGGTCAGCGGTTATGCCCTTCTGCCCTGATTAATGATGGTCGACTGGACGTCAGTATTGTTACCGCCCAGGAGCTGCTGCCAACCCTGCTGCACTCACTGACCGGTGACGATGACAATCCCGGCATCGTCACCACGCAGGTGGAGTCACTGACCATCCGCTCTCCGCATGAGATGACCTTTAACCTGGATGGTGAGCCGCTCTCCGGATGCGAATTCGTGATTGAGGTAATGGCGGGCGTACTAAGCTGTCGCCTCCCGCCGCAATGTGCACTCCTTTCCTGAACATTTTTCCTGAGCATTATTGAGGGGGCGTAAGCTCCCTTTTTATGGCCGCCAGTTTCCTCTTTTTTATTACATCTCCCCAGGTTCTATAAAAAGCCGGAGCTTCTGTTCACAGCGCTTTTTTAGCCCTGAAAACAGTCTGTGATTGGCTTCACAACTCTGCCCGCCTAACTTGTATGGTAGTATTAAATCGCGTACTTTTTCGTCATTGAACGCTGACTAAAGGCAAACAGGATGAAAATTGTTAAGGCGGAAGTATTTGTAACCTGCGCAGGCAGAAACTTTGTCACCGTGAAGATCACCACCGATCAGGGTCTGACCGGCATTGGCGATGCGACGCTGAATGGCCGCGAACTGCCGGTCGCCTCCTACCTGAAAGATCACGTCTGTCCGCAGCTGATTGGCCGTGATGCACATCAGATTGAAGATATCTGGCAATATTTCTATAAAGGCGCTTACTGGCGTCGCGGCCCCGTGACCATGTCCGCCATTTCAGCCGTTGATATGGCGCTGTGGGATATCAAAGGTAAAGCCGCCAATATGCCGGTCTATCAGCTGCTGGGCGGTGCCTCACGTACCGGCGTCATGGTCTATTGCCACACCACTGGTCACTCCATTGATGAAGTGATGGATGACTACGCGAAGCACAAAGAGCTGGGCTTCAAGGCGATTCGTGCGCAGTGCGGCGTACCGGGCATGAAAACCACCTATGGCATGGCGAAAGGCAAAGGACTGGCTTACGAACCCGCAACCAAGGGTAACTGGCCGGAAGAGCAACTCTGGTCGACGGAAAAATACCTCGATTTCACCCCGAAACTGTTCGCAGCGATCCGTGACAAATTCGGTTTCGATGAGCATCTGCTTCATGACATGCACCATCGCCTGACCCCCATTGAAGCGGCGCGCTTTGGCAAGAGCGTAGAAGATTATCGCCTGTTCTGGATGGAAGATCCGACGCCAGCTGAGAATCAGGCGTGTTTCCGCCTGATCCGCCAGCACACGGTTACGCCAATTGCGGTAGGCGAAGTATTCAACAGCATTTGGGATTGTAAGCAGCTGATTGAAGAGCAGCTAATCGACTATATCCGCACCACCATTACCCACGCGGGCGGCATTACCGGTATGCGGCGCATCGCTGATTTTGCGTCGCTCTATCAGGTGCGCACCGGCTCACACGGTCCCTCTGATCTCTCCCCAGTCTGCATGGCGGCGGCTCTGCACTTTGACCTCTGGGTACCGAACTTCGGCGTGCAGGAGTATATGGGTTTCTCCGAACAGATGATGGAGCTGTTTGATGCTAACTGGACCTTTGACCAGGGCTACATGCACCCAGGCGACAAGCCGGGTCTCGGCATTGAGTTTAACGAGAAACTGGCAGCGAAATACCCCTATGAACCGGCCTATCTGCCGGTAGCCCGTCTTGAAGATGGCACCCTCTGGAACTGGTAAGGAGAAACCCATGAAAAGCGTTGTTATTGAACAGCCGGGTGAACTGGTGGTGGCTGAACGTCCAGTGCCACAGCCGGCGGCGGGCGAAGTCCGGGTTAAAGTGGCCTATGCCAGCATCTGCGGCTCTGATGTGCATATCTGGCACGGTCATAACCCGTTCGCGAAATATCCACGGGTCATTGGTCACGAATTTTTTGGCGTTATCGATGCGGTGGGTGACGGGGTCGATGCGGCACGGCTTGGCCAGCGCGTGGCGGTGGATCCGGTGGTGAGTTGCGGCACCTGCTATCCCTGTTCAGTGGGCCGCCCCAATGTCTGTACCTCCCTGCAGGTGATTGGAGTACATCGTGACGGCGGTTTCAGCGAGTATGCGCTGGCCCCGGCTAAAAATGCCTGGCACCTGCCAGACGCGATTCCCGATAAGCTCGCCAGCCTGGTCGAGCCTTTCACTATCGCAGCCAACATCACGGCGTTTCTCAAGCCGCAGGCGGATGATGTGGCGCTGATTTATGGTGCCGGTCCGATGGGACTCACCGCCATTCAGGTGCTGAAGGGCGTCTATCAGGTGAAAAAGGTAATGGTGGTAGATCGCCTGCCGGAACGTCTGGCGCTGGCTGAACAGAGCGGTGCCGATCAACTGTTCGATAACAGCGAAATCCCGCTGGCGGCACAGCTTGAGGGCGTGCAGCCTACGCTGATTATCGACGCAGCCTGCCACCCCACCATTCTGGCCGAAGCGGCTGCGCTCGCCTCACCAGCCGCGCGCATCGGCCTGCTGGGCTTCTCCGGCGAACCGTGCAGCATTACTCAGCAAAGTCTTACCAGCAAAGAGCTGTCGCTGTTTACCTCACGTCTTAACAGCAACCGCTTTCCGCAGGTGATTGAATGGATGGAAAAAGGGTTAATCCAGCCAGAGAAGCTGGTTACGCACTATTTCCCGCTTCAGGAGATTGAACGCGCCATGACGTTGTTTGAAAAAGATCCGCGCACCTGCTGCAAAGTGATCCTGCAAATGGGTTAATGCCCGCTGAACACCAGGTGTCCTTAGCCGGTGCGTACCCGCCGGCATAATTAAAAAGAGAAAACAGATCACGGAGTTAGTATGTTCAAGAATCTGCGCTGGACCCTCGTTTTGCTGCTGTTCCTGGTGTACATGATCAATTACCTCGATCGTGTCGCCCTGTCTCTGACGGTGCCGCTGGTAGAGAAAGATCTGGCGATCAATGCTGAGCAGTTCGGTATGATCTTCGGCAGCTTTTTCTTTGGCTATGCCCTGTTTAACTTCGTCGGCGGCCTCGCCACCGACCGCTTTGGCCCAAAAACCGTGCTGGCCGTGGCGGTGGGTGCCTGGTCGATTTTCTGCGGCATGACCGCGCTGGCCACCGGCTTCTGGTCGCTGCTGATTCTGCGTGTGCTGTTCGGCATGGCGGAAGGCCCGATCTGCTCTTCAGCGAACAAAGCGATTAACGGCTGGTTCCCGAAAAAACAGGCGGCGACTGCTATGGGCATGCTCAGCGCCGGGTCACCACTGGGCGGCGCGGTAGCCGGTCCAATCATCGGCTATCTGGCGCTGGCTTACGGCTGGCGTCCGGCGTTTGTGATAGTCTGCTGCATCGGTCTGGTGTGGATGGCCTTCTGGCTCTTCTTCGCCGCTGATAATCCGGCGAAGAGTAAACGAGTGAGCGAAGAGGAGCGCAACCTGATTGCACAACTGAAAGCCACGAACCCAAATGATGAGGTCGATCTGTCAGAGACGCCACATCCGTTTGGTTACTATCTGCGCCAGCCGATTATCCTGGTTACTGCGTTTGCCTTCTTCTGCTACAACTACATCCTGTTCTTCTTCCTGAGCTGGTTTCCGGCCTATCTGGTACAGGCCCACGGCCTGGACATTAAATCGATGAGTATCACCACCATGATCCCGTGGATCGTCGGTTTCGTTGGTCTGGCGCTGGGTGGCTGGATCTCCGATAAAATCTTTAACATCACCGGCAAACTGTTGTTGTCGCGCAAAATTGTGCTGGTGGTCTCACTGCTGGCAGCCGCAATTTGTGTGGCACTGGCGGGTACGATAAAAGAGGTCGTTCCCGCAGTGATGATGATGTCGGTGTCGATTTTCTTTCTCTACATTACCGGCGCGATCTACTGGGCAATTATTCAGGATGTGGTGCACAAGAGCCGTATCGGCAGCATCAGCGGTTTTATCCATCTGGTGGGTAGCCTTTCCGGCATCATCGGGCCGATCGTCACCGGCTTTATAGTTCAGCACACTGGTAAATTCGATAGCGCATTTGTACTGGCTGGCTGTGTCGCCGCGCTGGGTGCCTTCCTGGTGCTGTTTGTGATTCGCAGTCCGAAACCTGAGGATAAGCCGGTTTCGGTCTGAGTGTTGTTCCGCTAACAGAACGATGATTTTGGGGCGCTTTGCGCCCCGTTTGCCATAAGGACGAACTATGTTACAGATTGATCGCCTGCCCGCTGAGGTCCAGCGCCCCACTTACGACCGCAGCCAGTTAAAAACCCGCATGGTACATATCGGTTTTGGTGCGTTTCACCGCGCTCATCAGGCACTCTGCAGCGATAAGCTGGCTGAGCAGGGCAGCGACTGGGGATATTGCGAAGTGAACCTCAACAGCGGCGCGCTGATTCAGGCCCTGCGTGAGCAGCATCTGCTCTACACCCTCACTGAGATGGCCGATGATAAAATGCATACCCGGGTGATTGGGGTTATTACGCAGGCGCTGCACGGAAAAAGTGACGGGATTGAGGCGGTGATCAACGCGATGAGTCAGCCTGAGGTGGCCATTGTCTCCATGACCGTCACCGAGAAAGGCTACTGCCACCAGCCCGCCAGTGGCAATTTAAACCTCGGGCATCCTGATATCGTGCATGATCTGCAGAATCCGAATTCACCGCACTCGTTACCGGGTCTGATTCTGGCTGCGATTCGCCGCCGACGGGAACGGGGTTTGCCTGCCTTCAGCGTGATGTCCTGTGACAACATGCCGGAAAATGGTCACGTCACGCGCAACGTGATTGTGCAACTGGCACAGCGGCAGGATCCGGCGCTGGCGGACTATATTCAGCAGCACATCACTTTCCCCTCAACTATGGTGGACCGCATCGTTCCGGCCATGACCGATGCAGCTTTGGCCACACTGAGCACGCGTCTGGGTTCCAGCGACCGGGTTGCGGTAGAGGCGGAACCCTTCTTTCAGTGGGTGATTGAAGATAACTTCGTCAATGGCCGTCCGGCGTGGGAAAAAGCGGGCGCCGAGCTGGTCAGTGATGTTCTGCCCTATGAAGAGATGAAACTGCGCATGCTGAATGGCAGCCACTCTTTTCTGGCCTATCTCGGCTTCCTGGCAGGTTATGAGTACATCAGCGACTGCATGGCCGATCCCCATTTCCGCGCAGCCGCCCGTTCACTGATGGTTGATGAGCAGGCGCCGACGCTGCGCATTCAGGGCGTGGATCTCAACGCCTATGCCGATTCGCTGATCGCCCGTTATGAAAACCGTGCGATTAAACATCGCACCGGACAGATTGCCACCGATGGTACCCAGAAACTGCCACAGCGCATGCTCGACAGTGTACGCTGGCACCTGCAGCACGGTAGCCGCTGCGACCTGCTGCTATTGGGCGTGGCGGGATGGATGCGCTATGTCGGCGGCACCGATGAACAGGGTCAGTCAATTGAGATTCGCGATCCGATGCAGAAACAACTGGCTGAATGTGTTGCGGGTAGCGAAGATGGCGAGGCTCGTGTGCGGACGTTACTTTCCATTCGCGAGGTGTTTGGCGAGGATCTGCTGCAAAATGCCGATGTAGTGGCCCGGCTGACCGCCTGGTACGAGCAACTGACCACGCAGGGGGCTCGCGCTACAGTGCAGCACTTTCTAAACCGCGGCTAAAGGCTCTGTAACAAAGCGCTGGCGCAGACGCAGCGCGCTGATTAGACTGACACTTTCCCATCGCGCTGGCCTCTGCCAGCCGTAATATGGATATTGCTGCATGTCGATCGCCTATACCATTACCCCCAGCGAACCGGTAAATCAGCAGATTTACCGGTATCTGCGCCGAGATATTGTCACCTGCGCAATTCAGCCGGGCTCGCTACTTTCTGAAAAAGAGGTCTCCGCGCGCTTCAACGTCTCGCGCCAGCCGGTACGCGAAGCGTTCATCAAGCTGGCCGAAGCCGGACTGGTACAGGTATTGCCGCAGCGAGGCACCTTCGTGCGCAAAATCTCCGCTAAACGGGTGGCAGATGGCCGCTTTATCCGTGAGGCGGTGGAAGTATCGGTGGTCCGCCGTGCGGCGCTGGAGATTGATGATCCGGCACTGATGGCGCTGGAGCATAACCTGCAACTGCAGCGCATGGCCGCTGAGCGGCATGACAGTCAGGCTTTTCTCAGCCTGGACGATGAGTTTCATCGCCTGATCGCTGAAAGCATTGACTGTAAGCTAGCCTGGGAGACAGTGGAGAATATCAAAGCGGCAATGGACCGGGTGCGATTTCTGACGCTGAGTGAAGTCTCTCCGCCGGACAAGCTGATTGAGCAGCATGAAGAGATTTTTGCCGCGCTGAAGCGCCATGACTCCGATGCTGCCGAAGCGGCAATGCGTCGTCACCTGCAGGAGATGATCTTCTCGATCACCCCGATTGCCGAGCGTAACAGCGCCTGGTTTGAAGCACCCTGAGCCTGAAAGATTAATCGCCTGCACCGTCCGATTGGCTGGTCGATGCGGGCGTTCGTTATTACCACCATTGATGAAAATGGTGAACCGGCCCGATACCCTTCCCGACCTCCAGGGAATCCGCCTGCAGCAGCGCCTGCTGTAACCAGTTTTTAGCGTCTCCAATCGTCTCTGCCCAGTCAACATGGCGTGGACGCAACGCGGCTAAGGCTGCCGAGAGTGTGCAGCCGGTGCCATGCGTATGACGGGTATTCACGCGCCGCGTGCTGAATCGCTGCTCTGCTGAATGCGTGACCAGCCAGTCCGGGCTCTCCGCCGCCAGAAGGTGCCCGCCCTTCATCAGCACGGCCTGACAGCCCAGCGCCAGCAATGCCCGCCCCTGTTCGCGCATCTCAGCCTCATCTGTGGCAATGGCGCAATCGAGCAACACCGCCGCTTCTGGCAGATTAGGCGTGATCAGCGCGACCTGTGGCAATAACAGCTCACGCACACTGGCAACGGCGTCTGGTGAGAGCAGCGCATCGCCACTTTTCGCGATCATTACCGTATCCAGCACCACAAACGGGATTTCCGCATGCTTCAGCCGGGCAGCAACCTGCTCCACAATGGCCGTTTCTGACAGCATGCCGATTTTCGCACTGTCGATACGTACGTCATTCAGCACCGAATCGAGCTGGGCGGCCACAAAGTCAGGCGTGATACGGTAAACAGACTGCACGCCACAGGTGTTCTGTGCCACCAGCGCGGTAATCACACTGGTGCCATAGGCCCCAAGGGCTGAAAAGGTTTTGAGATCGGCCTGTATGCCTGCGCCGCCGCTGGGATCGGTACCGGCAATCGTCAGGGCATTAATGCGTTTCATGATCCACCTCCAGCGTCCAGAGCGCATCAATAAACGTTGTGGCAAAACTGCCTGGCCCGGCTGACTGCGACGCCGCTTTTTCACCTGCCCGAGCCATGACCTGACAGGCGGTGGCGACATTTATCAGCCGATCGCCAGGCAGACTGCTGAAACCGGCCACCACGGCCGAGAGTGCGCAGCCGGTGCCCACCACCCGCGTCATTAAGGGCGTGCCACCGCTGATGGTAAGAATTCGCTGACCATCGGTGGCGTAGTCCACTTCACCCGTCACTACCACCAGCGTGCGCCAGGTGATGGCAAGCTGCTGTGCCGCATCAAGGGCCGCATCTGCCTGATGCAGCGTATCGACACCGCGCCCGCCGCGGGCCTGCTGTGCCAGCGCCAGAATCTCTGAAGCATTCCCCCTAATCACCGCCGGTTGCTGGCTCAGCAGTTGCTGGCAAAAGTCGGTGCGCAGCGTCAGCGCGCCGACCGCGACCGGATCAAGCGTCCAGGGGGTGCCCGCCTGCCTGGCGGCAGTGATAGCAACCTGCATCGCCTGCTGACGTTCGCGGGTTAAGGTGCCGACATTAATCAGCAGGGCATCGGCAAAGCCGCTGAACTGTGCCGCTTCATCAGCATCGATCACCATCGCCGGTGAGGCATTCAGTGCCAGCAAGACGTTAGCGGTGAAGTTCTGGACCACGTCATTGGTCATGCAATGCACCAGCGGTGACTGACAACGGAAAGTGTGCAAACGGGGCGCGAAGTGCGCGGCAGAAAGGTGTTGAGATCGATGTGTCATCATAGCTCCCAACCGGCGAACAAGAAGGCGAATGCGGTCAGGCATCAGACTTCCCTACGCTGGCATTATCCAGTTCAGGTCAGCGGGTTTTTCTCAGCCCTTTCACTGTGGAAAGCGGCACCCCGAGTCGTGTTACGGTTTGCAGCATAGGCAAGCCGTCCGGCGAAAGCAAGCGACACCAGTCAGGCAAATAATTGTGCATGAGACAATTCACATGATCCCGATCAACGCCTGACGGTGCAAAAAGAGGCTTAATGCTGCGGGTTAGCAAGTTACCTCTTAATAGGTAGCCCCGTTTTTTACTCTGACGGGTATTATTTTCCGCGCCCACCTGAGTTATCCCATAATAATTAACCTGCTCGCAGCACCATCGTAAAAAATATTATATTTCATGGGGTTAAAAACTTCTGGAACGGAAATTCATACTATTCAGGATGTATGATGCGATTGTCAGCGCTTATTCCACACCGCCATCGATGGCAGGATATTATTATTGAACGCAAGGGTGCCATGGCGCCCAATGGCAGACAGTATTTTTCCACCTATATTTTCGCGCGCTGCTCAGGCTGTGGCGAAATTATTCACCGGGTCTATTACCGTGATATTACTGACCAGCAGGCACGCCGCTGGTTGGGCTAACGTCCCAGCTACGGTCAATTCAGACACCGCTAAGTTAACAGTTAGTTAGCAATTTGTTAGTCTGGTAACTAATCATCGTCTGACCAGACTCTCTCTATGCCACTGCTGTTTGAAAGCTTAAACCATCAAATTTATCTGTCAGCCCCGCTGTTTATCCTGATTCTGCTGGGATACGGCCTGACGCGCCTCGGAAAATGGCCCGCCAGCATCAGCGAAGGGATGAACCGTTTTGTGTTCAATGTTGCCCTACCCTGCATGTTGTTTCGGGTCATGAGCACCTTTTCGCAAAGCCCGCCGGTTGATGCGCGCCTGTTACTGGCCTTCTTTGGCAGTTGCCTGCTGGTGTTTATGGTGGGCCGGTTGCTGGCGGCACGACTGTTTAATCTGGATGGTGTGGCGGCATCGGTCTTTGCGCTGGGGGGAATCTTTTCCAATAATGTGATGTTGGGGATCCCGGTGGCCACAGTGCTGCTGGGGCCAGAGGCCCTGCCCCCGGTAGCGCTGGTGCTGGTGTTTAATAGCCTGATCCTCTGGACCTTATTGACCGTTTCAGTCGAGTGGGCAAAACAGGGCAGCTTCTCGCTGAAAGGCGTGTGGCGCACCCTGATCGGTGTACTGAAGAACCCGCTGATCATCGGCATTCTCAGCGGCACGGCATGGAGTTTCCTGCAACATCCCTTGCCGGTACTCGCCGCTGAACCGCTGCGAATGCTGGCCTCGCTGGCGGCGCCCCTGTCACTGGTAACGCTGGGCATGAGTCTGGCGCACTATCGGGTGCGGGATGGATTGAAAGAGAGCTATACCCTGTGTCTGCTGAAGCTGGTGCTGCAACCGATGACGGTATGGGCAATCGCCTGGCTGACCGGTCTGCCGCCGCTGGAGAGTAAAGTGGTGGTGTTGCTGGGGTCGATGGCGGTCGGGGTTAACGTCTATCTGATGTCGCAGAAATTTAATGTCATTACCGGCCCGGCGGCGGCGAGTATGCTGTTTTCTACGCTGTTTGCGGCAGTGACGACGCCAATCTGGATGATGCTGATGACGCTGGCGGGCTATTAACAGGATAATAAAAAAAAAGCCCCTCAGCACGGGTGCTGAAGGGCTACTGTCTGGCTGGCGAACGTTATTCAGCCGATTTATTACGAATCAGATAGTCAAAAGCGCTGAGTGACGCTTTTGCCCCTTCGCCACTGGCGATGATGATCTGTTTGTACGGCACGGTGGTACAGTCACCTGCGGCGAACACGCCTTTCAGGCTGGTTTCGCATTTACCATCGATGATGATCTCACCCATTTTGTTGCGCTCAACCGCGCCTTCCAGCCATGGCGTATTTGGCAGCAGACCGATCTGAACGAAGATACCGGCGAGCGGCAGCTCATGGGTGGTCTGCGTCGTACGGTCGATATAGTGCAGGCCAGTCACTTTAGTACCGTCGCCTTTCACTTCAGTGGTCTGCGCGTTCAGGATCACATCAACGTTTTTCAGGCTGCGCAGTTTATCCTGCAGCACCTGGTCAGCACGCATCTCACCGGCAAACTCCAGCAGCGTAACGTGTTCAACGATACCCGCCAGATCGATGGCGGCTTCAACGCCGGAGTTACCGCCGCCGATCACTGCCGTGCGCTTGCCTTTGAACAGCGGGCCATCACAGTGTGGGCAATAGGTCACGCCTTTGGTGCGATACTCTTCTTCACCCGGCACGCCCATGTTACGCCAGCGTGCGCCGGTCGCTAGGATGATGCTACGTGATTTAAGCACGGCGCCTGAGGCGGTTTCAATGGCGTGCATGCCGCCCTCTTTCGCTGCCGGGATCAGTTTGATGGCGCTCTGGCTTTCAATGACGTCCACGTTGTAATCATCAACGTGTGCGCGCAATGAACCTGCCAGTTTTGCCCCTTCGGTTTTCGGTACGGAGATATAGTTTTCGATATCCACTGTGTCCAATACCTGGCCGCCAAAACGCTCACCCAGCAGGCCGGTACGGATACCCTTACGTGCTGAGTAGATGGCTGCCGCTGCGCCCGCCGGGCCGCTGCCGATAATCAGAACTTCATAAGCGTCGCGCTTGTTCAGCTCTTCCGCCGCGCGTTTATCTGCGTTGGTATCCACTTTGCTGACGATTTCCGCCAGGCTCATGCGGCCCTGACCAAACTCTTTACCGTTGAGGTAAACCGCTGGCACGCCCATTACGTTACGTTCCTGAATCTCGTTCTGGAACAGGCCACCATCGATAGCGGTGTGGCTGATGCGCGGGTTAATCACCGCCATCAGATTCAGCGCCTGTACGACGTCAGGGCAGTTATGGCATGAAAGTGAATAGTAGGTTTCGAAGTGGAAATCGCTGTCCAGCGCGGCGATCTGATCCAGCAGGCTTTGTGCTTCTTTTGACGGATGCCCACCGGTCTGCAACAGTGCCAGCACCAGTGAGGTAAATTCGTGACCCAGCGGTGAGCCAGCAAAACGCGGGCCACTGTTCGAACCTGGGTTGGTGATCAGGAAAGAGGGCTTACGCACCTGACGATCGTTCTCTTCACGGAAGCTGACTTTGTCAGACAAGCCGGCGATATCAACCAACAGTTCACGGATCTCGGTTGATTTTGCCCCCTCATCCAGGTTGGCAATCAACTCAACAGGTTTGGTTAATTTCTCAAGATAAGCCTTGAGCTGCGTTTTCAAATTTGTGTCGAGCATAGTGATGTCCTGGTCAAAAAATCGGGTGCCGCAGCACCCGATTGGAGAATGGTCGAAAGGCCGAAGCCGGATTAGATTTTGCCAACCAGGTCCAGGGACGGAGCCAGTGTTGCATCACCTTCTTTCCATTTCGCCGGGCACACTTCGCCTGGGTGAGAAGCCACATACTGAGCAGCTTTCACTTTGCGCAGCAGGTCAGAGGCGTCACGGCCAATGCCTTCAGCAGTGATTTCGATCGCCTGGATAACGCCTTCCGGGTCAACGATAAAGGTACCACGGTCAGCCAGACCTTCTGCTTCACGCATGATTTCGAAGTTACGGGTCAGCGCGCCAGTTGGGTCACCGATCATCGCGTACTGGATTTTCGCAATGGTTTCTGAGGAACCGTGCCAGGCTTTGTGGGTAAAGTGGGTGTCGGTAGAAACGGAGTAGATATCTACGCCCAGTTTCTGGAAATCTTCGTAGTAGTCAGCCACGTCGCCCAGTTCGGTCGGGCAAACGAAGGTGAAGTCAGCTGGATAGAAGAAGAACACACTCCATTTACCTTCAACGTCTTTCTCGGTTACGTCGATGAATTCGCCGTTTTTGAATGCTGCGTTTTTGAACGGCTTGATTTTGGTATTGATAATAGACATCTGGTGGCCTCCGTTAAAATATGTGATGCAGGTTACATAATTTTCGGGCCAACATCTAATATGCGGACGTTATCAATCTGATAAACGAAAGCTATCAAACGCTGAGAGACTGATGCTCTCTGGCCCGGCAGGCAGTGTACAGCGATTTACGTGACATTTAACCCGCTTTATCTTTACGCCCCTCTCCGCTAAACACTGCTAGTTTTGTAAGACCGCATTAAAAGGGAGCAGACCTGTGGAGATTCGTCCGTTTACTGAAGCCGATCGTCCTTTCCTGCGTACGCTGTTTCTGGCGGCGCGACGGCATAACTGGCGCTGGCTTGATGGCAGCGAGTGGCAACTGGAAGATTTTGATGGCGTCATCCTGGGCGAAACCGTGCTGGTCGCCGAATCTGAGGGTCAGCGCGTCGGCTTTGCGGGGCTGCTGGAGAACGATAACTTCCTGCACAGCCTCTATGTCGATCCTGACTGGCAGGGTTGCGGCGTAGGCAGCGCTTTACTGCAGGCGGTTGAGGCGCGCTTTACCTCCACTGGCGCACTCAAGTGCCTGCAGAAGAACAAAGCGGCGCAGGCCTTTTACCTGAAACATGGCTGGAAGATGATTTCACAGGGTGAAGGCGAGCACGGCGGCTACGTGCTCATGCACTACCCGCTGGCCTCGCAATATGCCAGCGGGTCGGGTCGGGCTTAAAGCGCGCGGAATGCAATGTCGCCAGGGATGACGTCGCCCTGCCAGTAGAGCTGAGCAGCGACCCGTCCGGCCAGCTGGCGATAAAGCGCGGTAAACTCGCTATCTGGCCGACGCATCACCGTCGGTTCGCCTTCATCAAGATCTTCACGCAGGTCAATGTGCAGCGGCAGCTGGGCCAGTAGCTGCGTCTGGTAATCTTCCACCAGTTTCTGCGCGCCGCCGGTGCCGAAAATCGGCTCGTGGAATCCACAATGACTGCAGACATGCAGGCTCATGTTTTCCACTACGCCCAGTACGGGCACATTGACCTTTTCAAACATCACCAGCCCCTTGCGGGCATCAATCAGGGCGATGTCCTGCGGCGTAGTCACCACCAGCGCGCCGGTGACTGGCACATTCTGCGCCAGCGTCAGCTGAATGTCGCCGGTGCCGGGCGGCATATCCAGCACCAGATAATCCAGCTCTGGCCACAGCGTCTCATTCAGCAACTGCATCAGCGCCTTGCTGGCCATTGGCCCGCGCCACACCATCGCATTATCGTCCGTGACCAGGTAACCAATGGAGTTGGTTGCCAGACCGTGCGCCATGATCGGTGCCATGTGGGTGCCATCCGGCGAGGAAGGCCGTTGATCCTGGGTGCCGAGCATGTTCGGCACTGACGGGCCATAGATATCGGCATCAAGAATGCCGACCCGCGCGCCCTCGGCTGCCAGTGCCAGTGCCATGTTCACGGCGGTGCTCGATTTACCGACGCCCCCTTTGCCGGAGCTGACCGCAATAATGTTTTTAACGCCGTTAACGCCTGGCTGGTTTTTTACGCGTTTCAGGGTGGCAATGTCATGGCTGAGTCGCCAGTCGATAGCGCGTGCCCCGGTCTGACGCAGCAGTTCGGCGCTGACCTGCTCTTTCAGGACATCGAAACCGCTGGCCCAGGCAAACGGCATCAGCAGTTCCACATGCAGCGTACCGTCAAGCTGCGCCACATGATGCAGCGCCTTCAGCGCGGTGAGATTCTGTTTAAGGGTCGGATGCTCAAAGCGTCTCAATACGCCAGCGACGATGGCGCGCAGGCCTTCAGGCGTATGTGGTTCCCGGGATTGTGCTGTCATCCCTCACTCCTTATTTCTGCTGTGCTTACGCTGTGTTTCAGCGATGTATTGTCAATGATATCAGATGCTCGTGGATTCGCGGCGACTGGGGGCTGTGAATCCCTTGTGTTTACGCAGGAGAAGCCTTCAGTTACCATCTAAGCCCGTTTTTTCAATCAACAGAAAGCTACGCAAACTATGACTCAAGTCGCTAAAAAAATTCTGGTAACGTGCGCGCTGCCTTACGCGAACGGATCAATCCATCTCGGCCACATGCTCGAGCATATCCAGGCAGACATTTGGGTGCGTTATCAGCGAATGCGTGGCAATCAGGTTTACTTCATCTGCGCCGACGATGCGCACGGTACGCCTATCATGCTGAAAGCTCAGCAGCTTGGGATGGCACCGGAGCAGATGATTGCAGAGATGAAAAGTGAGCATGAAGCCGACTTTGCCGGTTTCAACGTCAGCTATGACAACTATCACTCGACCCATGGCGACGAAAACCGTGAGCTTTCTGCGCTGATTTACGGCCGTCTGAAAGAGAACGGATTCATTAAAAACCGCACCATTTCTCAACTCTACGATCCGGAAAAAGGGATGTTCCTGCCGGATCGTTTTGTGAAAGGCACCTGCCCGAAATGTAAATCTGCCGATCAGTACGGCGATAACTGCGAAGTGTGCGGCGCAACCTACAGTCCGACCGAGTTAATTGAGCCAAAGTCAGTGGTCTCTGGTGCGACGCCGGAGCTGCGTGACTCTGAACACTTCTTCTTTGATCTGCCGTCGTTCAGCGCCATGCTGCAGGCCTGGACCCGCTCCGGTGCGTTGCAGGATCAGGTGGCGAACAAAATGCAGGAGTGGTTTGAATCGGGCCTGCAGCAGTGGGATATCTCCCGCGATGCGCCTTACTTCGGCTTTGAAATTCCCGATGCGCCAGGCAAGTATTTCTATGTCTGGCTGGATGCGCCTATCGGCTACATGGGCTCGTTTAAGAACCTGTGCGACAAGCGCGGTGACATCGACTTCGACGAATTCTGGCGTAAAGACTCCACTACCGAGCTCTATCACTTTATCGGTAAGGATATCGTCTATTTCCACAGTCTGTTCTGGCCAGCGATGCTGGAAGGCAGCAACTTCCGTAAGCCCAACAACCTGTTTGTGCACGGCTATGTCACCGTGAACGGTGCCAAGATGTCGAAGTCGCGCGGCACCTTTATTAAAGCCAGCACCTGGCTGCAACACCTGGATGCCGACAGCCTGCGTTACTACTACGCGGCGAAACTCTCTTCACGTATTGACGATATCGACCTCAATCTGGAAGATTTCGTACAACGCGTTAATGCCGATATCGTCAACAAAGTGGTTAATCTGGCATCGCGTAACGCGGGCTTTATCACCAAACGCTTTGACGGCAAACTGGCGGCTGAGCTGGCCGATCCGGCGCTTTATCAGACCTTCGTGGACGCGTCAGAGAAGATTGGTGAAGCCTGGGCAAGTCGTGAATACAGCCGGGCTATCCGTGAAATCATGGCGCTGGCCGACCTGGCAAACCGCTATGTTGATGAGCAGGCGCCCTGGGTTGTGGCGAAGCAGGAAGGCCGCGATGCCGATCTGCAGGCGATCTGCTCAATGGGCATTAACCTGTTCCGCATTCTGATGACCTGGCTGAAGCCGGTACTGCCTTCACTGAGCGCCCGTGCAGAAGGCTTCCTGAACTGTGAACTGAGTTGGGATGCTATCGCGCAGCCCTTGCTGGATCATCAGGTTGCGCCATTCAAAGCGCTTTACAGCCGCATTGAAATGGCAAAAGTTGAGGGACTGATTGAGGCGTCGAAAGAGGATGCTGCCGCAGCCAGTGCACCCGCCGTAAGCGGCCCGCTGGCAGATGCGCCGGTTGGTGAGACCATCACCATCGACGATTTCGCCAAAGTCGATATGCGCGTGGCGCTGATTGAGCAGGCGGAGCGGGTAGAGGGTTCGGACAAGCTGCTGCGTCTGCAGCTCGATTTGGGCGGCGAAAAGCGTCAGATCTTTTCGGGCATCCGCGCCGCCTATCCTGATCCCGCCGTGCTGGTCGGTAAAATGACCATTATCGTGGCCAACCTCGCGCCGCGTAAAATGCGCTTTGGTATCTCTGAAGGCATGGTGCTGTCAGCGGGTCCGGGCGGCAAAGATTTGTTCGTGCTGTCAGTCGACAGCGGTGCCGTGCCGGGTATGCCCGTTAAGTAACGCTCTGCACCCTGCCGCGGCTTAAACCGCTTAATTGCAGTGCCGTTCTGAACCCTTCGCGCCTTATCACCGGTGCGAAGGGTTATCTCCCTCATCGCATTCTCACCACCACCGTCTGCCTCCCCTCTGCTGGAACTTTGCGTCTGTTATGGCTCCACTGACGCATAATGTGATCGCTAGCACGCTAAGCGGTTAATGCGTATGATGAAGCTCAGTGAAAACAGGAGCCTGCCATGCTCACCGTGCTGTCTGTCTGCGGGCGCTATCTCCGCGCCTTTATCATCATTTATCTCTGCTTATACGCCGGCATCGGCATCGCCTCGCTGTTGCCTATCAAGCTGCCCGGCAGCATTCTTGGTATGTTAATTCTGTTTGCCCTGCTCGCGTCACAGATCATGCCGGTCAGTTGGGTTAAGCCGGGCTGTCATCTGCTGATTCGCTACATGGCGCTGCTTTTTGTGCCCATCAGTGTTGGGGTGATGAGCTACACCGATATTCTGACCGCGCAGTTTGGCCCTATCGTAATCTCCTGTGTCGTCAGCACCTTCCTGGTACTCTCCATTGTGGGCGTAAGCGCCCACCAGCTTCACAGCCGCCGTCCGGCCGGGGAGTCAGGTGATGAGTGAAATATGGTGGTCACTGCCGCTGACGCTGTCAGCATTTCTTCTGGCGCGCAAGCTGGCGATACGGCTGAAAATCTCTCTGCTTAATCCGCTGCTGATGGCAATGGCAATTATTATCCCGATACTGTTGCTGTTGCAGCTGCCTTACTCGCGCTATTTCGCTGGCAGTCAGATTCTGAATCAGCTGCTACAGCCCGCAGTGGTCGCGCTGGCACTGCCGCTGTATGAACAGATGCACCAGATCCGTGCCCGCTGGAAATCGATTATTGGCGTCTGCTTTATCGGCAGCCTGACCGCCATGACCTCTGGCACCGCCATTGCCCTGTGGATGGGTGCCACGCCCGAAATTGCCGCCACCATCATTCCTAAATCTGTTACCACGCCTATCGCGATGGCCGTCTCCGGTTCGCTGCACGGCATTCCCGCCATCAGCGCCATCTGCGTGCTGATTGCCGGGGTACTGGGGGCAGTATTTGGCCATACAGTGTTGAACCTGCTTGGCGTAAAATCTAAAGCAGCGCGCGGGCTGGCGATCGGTAATGCATCGCATGCGCTCGGTACGGCACGCGCCGCCGAGCTTAACTATCAGGAAGGGGCATTCAGCTCACTGGCGCTGGTGATCTGCGGCATCATCACCTCACTGCTGGCACCGTTTATTTTTCCGCTGCTGCTACATTGGTTTGGCTGAAAGTTTGCGAGAGATCTCGCAAAGTTGAAACTTGCAACACAGGTTACATTGTCAGAGCGATAGGGATCACATATAAACCGGTGACCGGCACATCGCCCTGCTGAATTTAATGAGGCTCACATGCAATCCCGTTTCCTCTCTGCTTTTGAGGCATTGCCGTCAACGCTGCAAACTGCACTCGCTCCTCTGCTGGACGTTCCTGACTTTCAGGCGGTGTTCAGCGCCGACCAGGTTGCCTCACTGCAGCAACAGACACAAATGGATGCCGATGCCCTTGCGTTGGCGCTGCTGCCGCTGGCGGCGTCCTGTGCCGTTGCCACCGTGTCGCATTTTAACGTTGGGGCAATTGCCCGTGGCGTCAGCGGCAACTGGTACTTTGGGGCCAACATGGAATTTGTCGGCGCGCCTCTGCAGCAGACGGTTCACGCCGAGCAAAGCGCGATTACCCATGCGTGGCTGCGTGGCGAGCGGCAGCTTGAGACCATCACCGTTAACTACACGCCCTGTGGTCACTGCCGTCAGTTTATGAACGAACTGAACAGCGGCACGGGCATTCGTATCAGCCTGCCACAACGTGCGATCAGCACGCTGGCCGATTATCTGCCGGATGCCTTTGGACCACGCGATCTCGACATCACGACCTTCCTGATGGACAAGGTGGATCACGGCTATTTGGCAGAGGGCGATGCGCTGGTG